>Ga0208471_1000005_pt1 | contig 92664 bp, 74 predicted proteins | sample DeeseametaMP0441_FD_184210 | JGI IMG/M metagenome (GOLD analysis project Ga0208471, IMG submission 184210) | Marine microbial communities from the Deep Atlantic Ocean - MP0441 (SPAdes) | ecosystem: Environmental > Aquatic > Marine > Oceanic | place: East of Rio de Janeiro, Brazil, South Atlantic...
CCGGGGGGGAAAACCAGCCGATAGGCTGGGCGGGTCAAGAGGACTCGGATAGCCGCACCGCATTGCAAAAAGCATTTAGTGTTGGCATCAACCATTGGGATACTGCAGACGTTTATGGTGATGGAAGATCCGAACAAATTATTGGCGCTATGTGGGATGAAATTCCCAGAAATGATATTTTTATCGCTACAAAAGTGGGTTGGGATATGGGCCCCTATAACCATTGGTATCACCCAGAACATATGCGGGCTAATATGGAACGATCTCTGAAAAATTTAAAAACGGATTGCGTTGATCTTATGTATCTCCATCATTGCAACTTTGGGAAACAAGAGCAGTATTTCGACGATGCGGTAGAAACAATACGCCGATTCCAAGCAGAAGGGAAAACGCGTTTTATCGGACTGTCCGATTGGTTTTCTGATAAAGTGATGAAATTTATTGAACGATGTGACCCTGATGTGATTCAACCCTACCGAAATGTAATGGACGATACTTATGCCACAACGGGGTTAAAGGACTATGTGGAATCAAACAACTTAGGTATTTGTTTTTTTTCACCCATTAAGCATGGCTTATTAACAGGAAAATATACTAAACCGGCCACTTTTGAATCTGGAGACTTTCGTACGACCGTTAAAGACTTCGCCGACCAAAACATGATTGATAAAATGCAAGCCAATAAAGTAAAGCTGGAGGAGCGCTTTTCCGATCACCCCCAACCGGTGATGCATGGCCTGGTCGACGCCCTTTTAACGGATGTGCCTACGGGCTGTGTTTTATTAGGACAGCGGAATGTGGTTCAGGTTGAAGCGGCAGCCCAGCTGGGCGATGCCTTGTCAATTAGGGAATCGGGTTGGGTAAAGTCCCTCTATTGAGCAGCTGCCTGTTCCACCGCTGACCAAACACGCCACACGTTTTTATAGCAAATTTTCTCAATATCTTCTTCAGAATAACCCCGCTTCAATAGATGAAAAATAAGGTTGGGGTAAGAAGCCACATCTTTCAATCCGTAGGGAAGGGAATCCCCCACACCATCATAGTCCGATCCAATGCCCACATGATTTATTCCTGCTAATGCCACTACCCGGTCAAAATGGTCTACAACATCAGATATGTCAGCATAAACAGGGTTTTTCGCATTGATCTTTTTTGCAAAGGTTGTTAACACTTCGTCGCCTCTTTTGAGATTATTTTCTTTGGCATAGGCCATTATTCTTTCCCGGTTTTCTTCACCTTTTTCTAAAGAAGCCTGTGTGATAAAAGAAGAACCATAATTTATTTGAATCACACCGCCGTTTTCTTTTAAACGTTTAATTTCTTCATCACCCATATTCCGTTCCCACCCCGGTGTAAAATGTCGGCAAGAAGAATGGGACGCTATCACAGGTACATCTGTCATATCCAATACTTGGTTGATCACTTCGTCCGTCACGTGTGAAATATCCACCATGATGCCCACTCGATTCATTTCTTTAACCACTTTCCGGCCAAACGGACTTAAGCCGCCCCATGTGCCTGTAGTATCGTAAGATGAATCACAAATGAGGTTGTCCTTGGCGTGGGTGAGGGTAATGTAGCGAATCCCCCGATCGTAAAAGTACTGCACATTGCTTAGATCATCTAAAATGGGAGCACCATTTTCCATCCCCATTGGGAGGGCAATTTTACCATTGGAAAAAATACGGTTAACATCGGCGACACTGTATGCCACTTCAAATTTATCGGGATGGTCATTCGCAATCTGATGGACCAAGTCAATCAGCGAATCTGCTTTTTCTTTTGCCCCACCGGTTTCCTGATATGAAGAAGGGACATAGATAGACATGAAGGGAGCATCCAACCCACCTTCTACAGCTCGGACATAATCGAAATCGCCCCCCTCAGTTCTGACGGATAAATCTTCATAACCGTCATTTAACCGCCATGGCACATCAATATGGCCATCGGTTATGATGAATTTATGGGCCAGTTCGTAGGCCTGTTTTTTTAGAGCCGCATCATTGCTGCAACCCCCGATCAGCATTCCAATCGTAATTAAAAAGATATGTTGTATGATCTTCATTTTATTTCCTTCTGTTTTTTTATTTTATTTTTAACCCGGCATATAAGTCCCCACCTTGGGGGGCTTCACGAAACGAAGGGCTGGGTTCAGTTAAATGCTTTATAGGTCTTTGATTAATTTTCCCACCAAAGCGGTCTCCGTTTTGTATTCCCCGTTACCACCTCATTCATCGTGGTAGCATCATAAAGCCGGCCATTTATCATGACCATTTCTACCGAATCAGAATTTTGAATATTTTTTAAGGGGTCTTTACCAAGGATGACAATATCAGCCAATTTTCCTTCTTCAATTGAACCAAGATCGTCACCCATCCCTAAATATTCAGCGCCGTTAATGGTTGATGCTTTCAACGCCGCCATAGGGCTCATGCCGCCTTGGACCATCATCCACATTTCCCAGTGGACACCCATCCCCTGAATTTGCCCATGGGCACCATTGTTCACCTTAACACCTGCATCGGATAAAGCCTTGGCGGCTTTTGCATTTTCAATATGATTCCAATCGTCTTCTTCTATTTTCATCCGTCGCCGTTTTTGGTCCAGCATTTGTTGGGGCATAAATGATTGGAGGCGCACATGTTCAAAAACATTCATTTTTGAATACCAATAATTTTCGCCCCAAAGGCCGCCATAGCTCACAATGAGAGTGGGGGTATAGCTAACACCACTTTCACCATAAAGGGTGAGGACATCTTTATATAATGGAGAAACGGGAATAGAATGTTCGATTCCATTATGGCCGTCCGCAACCATGTTCAGATTATGCTGCAGGGTTGAGCCGCCTTCTGGATAGACATGCATATTCAATTCTCTGGCGGCCTTCAGGATCTGCTGCCGCTGCTCCCGGCGGGGCTGATTATATGATTTTACCGAAAAGCCTCCAAATGCTTTAATCCGTTTTAAGGCTCGTTTGGCATCGTCGAATGAATTCACTTCTGCTGTGAAGCCTGTAACTGCCCCATATAATATAGTGCCGGTGGAATAAATGCGTGGGGCCAGAAGTTTCCCGGCTTTTTGCAATTCAGAATTAGCGAAAACTATTTCTGTGTCCCTGCTGGGGTCGTGTGTCGTGGTAACACCAAAAGCGAGGTTGGCAAGATAATGCCAGTTTTGTTCTGATGAAAGGCCGTCCCATTCTAGGCCCATATGGGCGTGAACATCTACAAGACCGGGGATGATGGTCTTGCCATAGGCATCCACCATTTTAGCTTCCTTCGGAATTTTTGTTTTGCTGGTCCCCACTTTTTTAATGCGGTTATTCTCAATGAGGATTATCCCATTTTCAATCACCTCATCTCCATCCATTGTAATGATGGTTGCACCGGTTATGGCAACGAGTCCTTTTGGTGCGGGTGCCGTGGCCGTCCAGCCTAAATTGATCCCGGATTCAACAGGATTGGGCAGTGAATCTGGCGCACCGGGAACAAAAGTAAAGGAATCTTTTAAATTAGTGCTGAATAGTTCCGAACCCAATGTCCAGTGGATGGAATTATTGTCCGACCAATGGGGCTCAAAGCCACTCCCTGCTGTCAATTGTTTAACCGGCACACTGGCAGTTTTTGGCTCAAGGTCTATGGCTTTGCCAATCTTAGAAAAAGGCGCCGCATACACATGGAACCGATAATCAAAGAGGACCCAATCTTCGTTGGGTGACAGAATAATCCGGTTGGCATACTTGGATGTGGCCAATACGCGGCGATCTTGACCATTCATATCTACACTGTATAGAGCGGTTTTCTTGTCCTCACTCCCCATAAGCATAATGCGGGAATTATTGGCGGTAAAGCGGGGCTCAGACCCATTCTTTGTTACCAACTTTGGTTTGCCGCCTTTTACCGTAATTGTATAAATACCTGTTTTGGCAGAATTATCTCTTCCGCGGATCCATGACCCACCGCCACGTCGATAGGCAAGCTGTGAACCATCCGTAGACCATGATGGATTAAAATAATGGCCAGCCGATACATTCATAAATTTGGGTTTCCCACCATTTGCGCTGATTACTGCTAACCGGCCTTTTTGTTTATCGGACCAAGTAGTGAAGGCAATCTGCTTTCCATCAGGTGACCAAGCAGGAGCATATTCCAACCCATTGTGCTGCTTTGTCAGGCGTTTTCGCCCTGAGCCGTCTGCATTGGCAAGGTAGAGCTTCCCTAACGCATTAAATACAACTTTCTTTCCGTTGGGACTTACACGAGTATGGCGCACCACTTTAACATTAAAATCATCCCCGCCCACTTTATTTTTTATGGTAAATGGTTTTGTAATTTCTTGCTCAACCTCGGCTATGAATGGAATTGCTTTTATGTTTGTATTGGTAACGGTCACATTCCAGAAACCGCCTTTTGCAGTAATGATTATATTTTTCCCATCTGGGGTCCAGCTGAATCCCGGGTGAACGCCAAAGATAGCCCATGTTTCCTGGGCATCCCGATTGAGATTGTCAAAAAGCATTCGTTCATTACCGGACGTAATATCTTTTACGAAAAGAGCAGTCTTTAAACCCACCCGTCTGACGAAAGCCAATTGTTTCCCATCGGGAGAAATTTGCGGTGTGGCTGCGCCACCGGGGCCGCCAGTTGCTGTTGTTTTTTCACCTGTTTCTAAATCAATACGGTGAACCGCATAAATTTGTCCGTAAGGATCGCGGTTATATTGGTATGTATTCCCGGGGCTGACATCCTGGGAATAGTAGAGATATCGCCCATCTGCACTAACATCCGGCTCACCGGCATCATGTTGCCAATTTCGTCTTTTGTTAATTTGGACGCCTTTACCGCCACTGATGTGATAACGCCACATTTCTCCGGCGCCTAATGATCGTGTATTTACAAAATGTTTACGGGCGATTATATAATTCCCATCTGCCGTAAAAACCGGGTTATTCAATAATCGGAAAGATTCTTTAGACACCTGTTTGGGGTCCGAGCCGTTCCGATTCATGATCCAGATATTGTCACCGCCGGACCGATCAGATGTGAATGCGATTGATTTACCGTCCGGGTTGTAGGCCGGCTGGATATCCCAGGCAGGCCCACTTGTGAGACGGGTTGCTTTTCCACCGGATAGGGGCATAGTATAGAGATCGCCTAAAAGGTCAAAAATTATTTCTCGCCCATCAGGTGAAACATCCAGGCTCATCCAAGTGCCTTCTGATGTTGTGAATTCAATCGTTTTTGTAGGGCCGTGGCTTTCGTTCACATCCCATTCTTTTTTATCCTGTTTAGGCTCGGCCATGTCGGCCACAGGATCGTTTGGTAAGAATCCGGGGACAGAACAGCAATCCATGTGGATTACTGAATTTTGGGCAAAGGCCATTGAAAAAATAGACGCAATAAAACCCAGTTTAATTGAATGCATAGAAACCTCCTCTAAAAATTTATCTAATATGTCTGAACGGATAAATAATTGGTGGTGCCCGCTACGCCCATGGGCACACCACCTGTGATGATAAAACGTTCGCCTTTTTCGATGAGTTCTATTTTGTCTAAAACAGCTTTACACACATCAGGAACTTCGTCAACATTGTCGTATTTATCCACCTTAATGGGCACAACTCCCCACACCAACTGAAGGCGTCGGACGATGTGTGCGAACGGTGTAAGGGCGAACAGGTTTGTTTTGGGACGATAGCGCGCGATCATCAGAGCGGTGCTACCGCTATGTGTCATGGTCATGACCACATTGATATTTAAGTCTAGAGCAATTTCGCAGACTGCATGACTAATTGCATCCGCTGTTTTGGTTACCATTTCTGGTAAGAATTTTTGTTGTGAAGGCAGGACCTGCTCTGATTCACCAATCACCCGGTTTAATACCTGAATTACTTCCACGGGATATTTTCCCATGGCTGTTTCCCCGGTCACCATCAATGCATCAACCCCATCAAAAACAGCGTTGGCAATATCGCTTACCTCTGCCCGCGTGGGGGTGAGGTTATCAATCATGGATTCCAAAAGTTGGGTGGCAATGACGATTGGTTTCCCTATAGACCTGGACACGCCTATCATTTGTTTTTGAGCGATAGGAACCTGTTCCGCAGGAATTTCAACCCCCAAGTCACCACGGGCGACCATAATACCATCAAAGGATTCAGCAATGGATTCTACATTATTCAGCGCTTCCCATTTTTCAATTTTCGCCATGACGGGCAGTCGCTTACCTGCTTCATCCATAATGGCATGAACTTCCTTCACGTCATTAGCTGAGCGTACAAAAGAGAGCGCAATCCAATCAGCCCCTTCTTTTAAAGCCATTTTTAAATCCACGTTATCCTGATCGGTTAAGGGTGGAACATTTAAAGTGATTCCAGGGAAGTTGACTCCTTTTCTTGGTTCAACCAATCCACCAATTTTTGTTTGGCATTTAATGGTATTTTCAGAAATGGCATCTATAACCTCCAATTGGATTCGGCCATCATTAATTAATATAGTATCCCCTTTATTAATATCGGCAAAACCAACCCCTTCTGTAACGCGGATATGACTCCTATCTGCGTCCTTTTCATTGGTAATGGAAATCAGTTGTCCCGATTCTAAAACAAAATTTGGCACCACATCTGTAATGCGAATTTTTGGTCCCGCCAAATCGGCAAGGATACATGGGCGTTCTCCATTTTTATGAGAAAGGGACTTGACCAAATTATATAATTTTTGTTTGGAAGACTCATCACCATGAGACATGTTTAGTCGAAATACATTCACACCGGAATCCACCATGGATTGTAAGGTCTTTTTATCGTCGCAGGCAGGACCGATGGTTGCAATTATTTTTGTATTATTTGTCATTAGTATTGTTTGGGTTTAATTGACAGAATAAGGGACCGATAGCCGAAAGGGAGAAATTTTTGCATTGAATTTTTTCCCATTATCATATATCATTTCAAAATGACCATGCATCACGCCAAATTCGGTTGGTAGGGGGCAAAAACTGGTATATTCAAATGATTCCCCACTCTTTAAGTGGGGCTGGTTTCCAACGACTCCGGGGCCCCTCACTTCTTCAATATTGCCATTCCCATCCGTGATGTGCCAATAACGGTTTTTAAGCTGTACCGGTTCATTTCCTTCATTTGTGATGGTAATATGATAGGCAAAAAAGAAGACCGGGCGCGAAGGATCGGACCGCTCCGGTATATAGTTGGGTTGAACCACAATTGTAATCTGGTTGGTTTTTGTTTCTGTCATTGGTTTTAAATAGCTGTAAAATTACCATTCATTTTATTTCGGAAGCATATGATTCTCAGTAAATTTTCAATAAATAATTAACAGGAATTTTAACATTATGAAACACAGATTTATTTTTAGCTTTACATTGGGGCTGGTTATTTTCGCCGGCTGCAGTCTAGTATCCAATCAATCACCAGCAGAGAATCTTAATCCGGAAATCACGGCGAATGAAATATTAGATCACATAAAATATCTATCTGATGATAAACGCGAAGGCCGATTCCCCGGATCAAAAGGATCTCAAGAAGCAATTGAATATATTGTGAATCATTTTAAAAAAGATGGACTTGAGCCAGCCGGGTCCAATGGATTTTTGCAGCCATTCGAGTTTATAGTCGGAATTGATTATGGCGAAGTAAACCAATTAGAAATTGACGGCACCGCCTATGAAAAGGGGATAGATTATATTCCATTAGAATTTTCTTCCAGTTCCGCTGTGGAATCAGATATTGTTTTTTCTGGATATGGCTTTAGTATTGATGATTCCATTCAGTGGAACGACTATGCAAATAGTGATGTGGAAGGGAAGTGGGTTTTGGTATTTATAGATGGCCCAGATAGTGATAGTCCCCATTCCGATTTCGCCAAACATACACCCCTCCGAAAAAAAGCCATGCTTGCCAGAGACAATAAAGCTGCTGGGATTCTATTTGTGAATCAAGCAGGGGATGATGATAAATTAATTCCCTTAAAACATTCACCCAATTCGACGGCAGTTGGAATTTCAGTATTGCATATTTCCCGATCAATTGCAGATGGTTTGGTTGGTGGGCGATTGGAAATCCTTCAAAAAGAATTGGACGAAAAATTAGCACCGAACTCATTTCCAATTACCCAAAGGGTAAACGCTGAAGTCAGTCTAAAAAAAGAAATAGTCGAAGTGCCTAATGTTCTAGGTATGATACGAGGAAGCGATTCGGTTTTAAAAGATGAATATATCGTTATTGGTGCTCATTTTGATCATTTGGGATATGGCGGAAGCGGATCAGGATCATTAGCCCCGGATTCGGCAGTGGTTCATAATGGTGCCGATGATAATGCTTCCGGGATTGCGGGCATATTGGAATTAGCTGAAAAACTATCATTCAATAAAAAATTGCTCAAACGATCCATTATACTAATGGCATATAATGCAGAAGAAGAGGGTCTTTTAGGCTCCAAGTATTATGTGAATAATCCTACGATAGATTTATCATCTGTGATCGCCATGATTAATATGGATATGATAGGGCGCATGTCTGACAATAAAGTGACCATTGGCGGTACAGGGACTTCACCGGGGTTTGAAACACTTTTAAATGACGTGAATGAAAAGAAAGAAATGCAACTAAAAATGAGTCCAGAAGGGTACGGGCCCAGCGACCACGCCAGCTTTTATATAAACGATGTTCCCGTTCTTTTCTTTTTCACCGGCACCCATGAAAACTATCATAAGCCTAGCGATGACTGGGAACACATTAATGCGATAGGTGAAAAACAGATTGTTGATTTGGTTTATGATTTGACCATTAAATTAAGTAGTCTTGATGAAAAACCAGCTTTTACTGAAGCAGGTCCAAAAGAGCCAAACCAAACAAGGAGAAGTTTCAAAGTTACTTTTGGTGTTATACCATCTTATGGCAGCCAAGAAGAAGGCATGGAAATTGACGGAGCGAAAAAAGAAGGCCCGGCCGGAAAAGCAGGGATGAAGAAGGGCGATGTTATTATTGAAATTGGTGGTAAAGAAATCAAAAATATTTACGATTATATGTATCGCTTGGGAGAACTGAAATCCGGGGATGTAGTTGAGGTAAAAATTAAAAGAGGGGAAAAAGTATTATCCCTGAAAGTCACTCTTTAAGAATATTTTTCTTTAATTTATCTCGCAATTCTAAAACAGCCTTGACATAATTATCAGCGCGATTATAAGTATAGACTGATTTATACACCTGTTTTGTATCAGCGTTATTTGAAACAGGGTAACCATTTTTCACTAAATAATTTCCCACACTTGCAAAGACATCAGCCCACGCATATGGTTGACGGACGCCATCACCATTTCCATCGGCGGCAAAGGCATTAAAACTGGATGGAATAAATTGTCCATATCCAAAAGCGCCCGCATAGGATCCCTTGATTGAATGGGGTGGAATACTGTCTGCATAACAATATTCAAGGTAAGCAATCATTTCTTTGGTCGCCCATTTTTTCCGTCGGGGCATTTTTGCTATTTGGGTATATAAGGCATTAAAAACAGTAAACTGCCCCCGGTGTCGGCCGTAATTGCTTTCCACACCAACAATACTCAAAATAAGGAATGGATCCATACTAATTTGGCTGGCAACAGCATTGAGATTGTTTTTATGCTGAGCATAAAAATCCGATCCCTTTTGAATCCGGGAATCTGTGACAAATAATTTACGGTAGTCGGTCCAACTTTTTTTTTCGTATGGTTTCGCAAAACGATCTAAAATTTTATTGTGAATTTCGATGCCGCTATGAGAAAAAGTTTCATTTAAAAACGACTCGGGTATACCTTTTTTTAAGGCGTCAGATTTAATTGCAGATAGTACTGAGTCTTGCGGCCCGGCCCATAAAAAGGAAAATACAAATAGGGGTATTAATCGACCCATTCAGCAATAAATATATTGGTGTCACCCTGTTTGGCCTGGTTTCGGTTGGAGGAAAAAACAAAATATTTTCCATTGGGACTGAACATGGGAAAACCGTCAAAACCGTCAAAATATGTAATTTGTTCCATATTGGTTCCATCAACATTCACGGCCCAAAGATCAAAATTTCGACCCTTTGGATCGGCTTTGTTGGAGCAAAAGACAATGCGCTCATCATTGGGATAAAAGAAGGGTGCAAAATTAGCACCCTTGTTGTGGGTGACTTGAACCTTTCCAGTTCCATCCGTATTCATGACTCTAACCTGCAGATTCATGGGACGAATCATGCTGTCGGCGATTAATTTTTTATAATCGGAAATTTCTTTTTCTGTTTCGGGATAAAAAGCACGCCAGACGATTTTTTTACCGTCATGGCTAAAAAACGGTCCCCCGTCATAGCCAAGTTTATTCGTGAGCATCCGTTTATCGGATCCGTCCGTATTCATGGTCCAGACTTCTAAATCACCAGAAACCAAGGATGTATAAACAATACGGCTTCCGTCTTCAGCGATGGTGGCTTCCGCATCATAGCCCGCTTCTTGTGTAAGTTGTTCCAAGGCGCTGCCATTCGGATTGGCTCTAAAAATATCAAACCCTTCATGCAGTTTCCATACGTAGCCCAGACTATAATCCGGTGGCGGCGGGCAGGCTTTATCCACATGGTGGGTGGAAGCATAAACAATTTTTTCATTTCCAGGATATTGAAAATATGCACAGGTAGCGACACCATCTCCAGTGGATACCATTTCAGATTTACCGCTTTCAATATCCATAATATAAATTTGATCACAAAGACCTCGGCCATCGTGGGATTGAAAAATCAGTTTTTTGCTATCAGAACTAAAGTACGCCTCTGCATTTTCACCCCCGAACGTGAGTTGCCGCAAATTTTTAAAATGGCTCTCTTTCGGCAAAATTTGTTCATTTGCACTTCCGTCAACTAATGTGGGATTGTTAATCACCGCTTGCCACCGCAATAGGGCCAAAAAGCCAATAACGATGAGGACTACAATTAAATAATGTCGTTGTTTTGTCTGTGACATGTGAAATATTCCTATTGATTTCAAGCCCCCAATTTATAAGGAATTGAAACAAGGAAACATAATGAAAGTGCGTTTTTCTATTCATATTTTCCACAACGGGAAGCCGGATGAATATGATTCTCGCCCTAGCGTTAATATGCATTAGCACTGCATCCATTTTTGCAAGGATGATGCCGGATGTATCCCCGGTTGCAATGAGTTTTTGGCGAATGGCTATTGGCGGCGGGGTTACTTTGGTCGGATTGTATATTTTAGTAACAAAACATTAATGATACGGGGGATAAAAAATGGAACCCCTACAATTTATTTTGTAATCGAAATTTCTCTATGAATGAATGTCCCCGGTACACCCCATGGAATTCATCTGGAAGGAGAGCACCAATTCGGCACATAACCCTATCCCCAATTTCTTTGAGAGCATCTGCTTTTTTGGTTCGGTCCTTCGGCAAAGAATAGGGGCCGAATGGTTTTCCAATATTAATCCGGACATTGGGTCGAACACCCCGCAGAAGATTTGACCAAATATTCCCAATATTTCCATCAATACCAATCGGTACGATTGGAACCTGCATGGTTGCGGATAGATAAACCACACCATCTTTTGCTGGTCGCAACTCATTTGAAAGGGTGTCGCCTTCAGGGAAAATTGCGAGTATTTCCTTATTCAAAAGGGCTTTTTTTGAAGATTTAATTGTGGATGGTGCAAGGCGCATACGGTTTGTTGGTATGAAACCATATAGCCAAATGGCCCAGTAATTATACCAATCTATAATTTGATCGCTTGCTGCGAGAAAATTAATTGGTCGACGTACAGCATAAACCACAAAGGGGGGATCTACTAAATTAAAATGATTAATGGCAATAATAAATGGTCCTTCTGTGGGCAGGTGATGTCGCCCGCGGACAGTGACCTTTGCCACAAGGGAACCGAGCAACAATCCAAAATAAGTTGCCCAATATCGCACCCACTTTGGCCGCGGTTTCAATAAATCAAGTTTGGTCCGGACACTCAACTCATTGGGGGAATTGATTCAAAATATATCCAATACAGGCGCTGAGTTTTTTTGCAAACGGAATATGTAAAAACTCGTTCGGTCCGTGGGCGTTTGATTCAGGGCCCAGCACGCCTGTAATCACAAATTGCGCTTCCGGAAATTTTTCACCGAGCATGGCCATAAAAGGAATAGTCCCTCCTTCTCCCATAGCCAAAGCCGGTTTGCCATAGAATGATTCTGACGCTTCCTGAATGGCACAATCAAGCCAGGAAGAGAGTTTGGGGGCATTCCAGCCATTGGCAGGCTCTTCCCATTTCAAATGAACAGTTGCGTCAGATGGGGGATCATTTTTTAATACTTTATCGATGGCTGCCATAGCTATGTGGCAGTCCACATCTGGTGGTAAACGAAACGAAAGTTTCAATATTGTATATGGTCGAAGCACATTTCCCCCATCTTTCACGGCAGGGATGCCACCCATTCCCACATAAGAAAGGGTAGGCGTCCAGGTGCGCCGCAAAGTTCCCTCTACCGGGTCTTCCGTGGAAGGGGCCATTTTTCCATGCCAGGGAAAGGCCTCTGTTTTGCCGCCCAGCGCCGACACCATTTTTTTCACCTCATCAATGCGATGATCGGGAATATTGGTTTGGAGGGCATCCACTATAATTTCCCCGGAAACCTCATCTTCAATCCGGGAAAGTAATTGTCTCAGAATGCGAAAAGAGGATGGCACCAATCCGCTGGCACTGCCGGAATGGACACCTTCTTTCAGGACATCCACCCTGAGTTCACAGGCAACCATTCCCCGCAATGATACGGTGGTCCAAAATTGTTCATAGTTACCGGCGCCCGAGTCCAAACAAACAACCAAATCTACCTTCCCAATAATATCAGCATATTCATTTATATAATAAGGGAGATCTGGGGAACCGCTTTCTTCACAAAATTCAATTAAAATTACAATTCGAGGGAGGGCAAGCCCCTGATCTTTAAGTGCTTTTATTGTTCCAATTGATGCAAACAATGCATAGCCATCATCGGCACCGCCGCGACCGTAGAGTTTATCGTCTTTCATCACGGGCTCCCACGGGCCAAACCCCTCATTCCAGCCTTCCATCTCCGGCTGTTTATCCAAATGACCATACATAAGGATATTGCCTTCCCGTTCTCCTGGGATTTCAACCATAATAACCGGTGTCCGCCCACGCAATCGTTTTATATGCAGCGTGCTTTCTTTTGGTCGATGTTTCTCGGTCCATTTAATGGCTAAATTGAGAACCTTTTCCATATGACCGGTCTTTTCCCAATCCGGATCAAATGCCGGTGATTTATTGGGAATTTTGATATATTCCGTTAATGTAGGTATGATTTCATTATCCCAGAATTGATCTAAATAAGACTGAAGTTGTTCTGTTTTCATTTTAATATCCAAATTTATGAGTAAAATAAGTGTCAGTAGTTTAAAGAAATTAAGGGATTTTATCTTAGTGGTAATTAGTCATTTGTTCGACAACCATCTTTGGTTGTCACCACCATTACTACCTGTCCTCTAATAGTCAAGCAAGAAAACACTATTTGTTTTAATCACAGTTACCCAATTAATCACTCAAAGTTTAATGTATACAGTCAATTTATTATATTATTATAATTAGAAATTAAAAAAGCCCCGCGTAAGCAGGGCTTTTTAATCATCTTACATTCAGGATTGATTAGAATGGTAGGTCGTCCTCATCATCGCCATCGGCATTAACAGGCGCGGCCTGTCCTTGTTCGTTTTGATTCTGTCCTTGTTCGTTTTGATTCTGTCCTTGTTCGTTTTGATTATCAATTCTGCGCCCAAGCATGGTAAATATATCACAGATGACTTCTGTGGTATATCTTTTTACCCCATCCTTGTCTTCCCAATTACGGGTCTGGAGTTTTCCCTCCAGATAGCATAGTTGACCCTTTTTCAAGAGTTCACCAGACATTTCCGCAGATTTACCAAACATAACACAACGATGCCATTCAGTTTTATCCTGAAGTTCACCGTTGGCATCACGCCAGGTTTGATTGGTTGCCAGATTGAAGTTGGCCACGGCTGTGCCTGACGGCGTAAACCGTGTTTCCGGATCGCCACCCAGGTGTCCAACCAACACCACTTTATTTACACTTCCTTTTTGCATAACGTACTCCTAACTTGTTTTTATTCGTTATTTACGCGTGTGTTTAATTCTACGACCCCACAATAATAAATGTCAATATATATTTTTGAAAAAGGGCATGTTCAAGAGAATAAAACAATTTAATTCCCCTTCTATTTAATTAACATAAGTTTATTTACTTTGATTGTTGATCCCGCTTGAAGTTGGCAGAAATAAATGCCCGATGGGAAATGATTACCATTCCAATGTACCGAATGGCTTCCGGCTGGAAAAACCTCATCAATAATAATATCAATTTTATTCATTGAAATATTTTAACTTTAAAAATGAATTTTAAGCCGTTTAATATAATGGTAGCACTGGTTTTCCGTGGCGATGAAAGGCCCGTTATTAGTCAATCAGTGTTTTTTACAGAAAAATTAAATGCACAATTAACAATTATCCATGTTAACCAGCCTGCTCTGAGTCAACCAAAAGGAAAGATTGCTAAGCATATTGACGAAGACGCAATAAGAGAAAAAATAACAGCATATGGTTTTGAAAAAATATTGAATAAAATTAATATTATTATTGAAAACGGAGAAAGTGTATCAGAAATAATAAACAAATATGCGCAGAATATGGATTTAATTATTATAGGGCACCGAAAAATGAATACATTCAAATCTCATATTATGGATTCTATTGATGAGGGGATCTCAAACCTTGTAACTGCCCCCGTGCTGATTGTACAAAAAAATTGATTTACACAGATCACTCAGTGCAGCCTCTATTAATTATTATTTTATACGCTTCATTTTAAATAGTTGTCTATAATAATTTTCAATAACAAATGAATATTTTTGATATAGCGTCAATATTGGTAACGCTTTCAGCCTTACTAATGTATATAAACTTTAAGTATATAAAACTTCCTACAACGATAGGTCTCATGGGGCTATCGCTTATTTTATCTTTCATTGTTTATCTTTCTGGATATATTAATCCAAGTATTATTTCTTTTTCAATTTCGCTTATTGATAGTATTGATTTTAATAAAGCCTTAATGGGAGGGATGTTATCTTTTTTATTATTTGCGGGAGCTTTACATGTTGATATAAATGATTTATTTGAGCAAAAAACCTTAATAGCTGTTTTAGCTACCCTGGGAGTTGTTTTTTCGACAATTGTAGTTGGATCCTTAGTCTACTATTTATTGCCAATATTTGGGCTTCAAATTGATTATATATACTGCTTGCTTTTTGGAGCATTAATATCTCCAACCGATCCTATCGCTGTGCTTGGGATATTAAAGGAAACAAGCGCTCCAAAATCACTAGAAACAACAATAGTCGGGGAATCACTATTTAATGATGGCGTTGGTGTTGTTGTTTTTACAGTTATACTCTCATTAGCAACGGGGAGTGCTCATTCTCATATTAATGTAAGTGAAATCTTTCTTTTATTTATAGAAGAGGCTTTGGGTGGTGTTGTGTATGGGCTTGTATTGGGATATATATTTTATCGATTATTAAAAAGTATTGATAATTATGCCGTTGAAATTTTACTAACATTATCTTTAGTTATGGGTGGATACTCGTTAGCATATTTCTTACACGTATCAGGGCCCCTGGCTATGGTTGTTGCCGGTTTATTTATCGGTAATCACGGTAAGGTGTTTGCAATGTCAGAGGTTACGCATAAACAATTATTTTCTTTTTGGGGGCTTATTGATGAATTTTTAAATGCTGTTTTATTTGTATTGATTGGCATACAAATTCTTGTGATTTCATTTAGCCTTAATTATTTATTAATTGGAATAATTATAATACCGATCATACTATGTATACGATTTATTGGTGTAGTCACCCCTATAACAATTATGAGAGAGAGAGCCAATCTGGTAAAGGGTGCTTCTAAGGCAATGACCTGGTGCGGATTGCGCGGTGGAATCTCGATAGCGCTTGCTTTAAGTATTCCCGATGTACCTGAAAAACCTTTGATTTTAGCAGTAACTTATATTGTAGTAGCCTTTTCAATTCTTGTTCAGGGACTGTCTTCTAAAAAGTTGGTTGATCATATCCTGAAAGATTAAACGAAGGGAGATTAAGAAAAACGACTTCAATTATTTTTTACCATATCTTTGGAATCAACGCTTGGCGGTCCTTGGGATAGTCTATAAAGTTTTCCAAATACCATTTATGATGTGATCGAGCCCTAGGGACAAGATTCGCAACGGCCCAAAGCGCAAAAGCAAGGCCGGCCAGTGACCAGGTTGCCAATGCCCATCCAAACCATTCAAGAATTTCACCAAAATAATTTGGGCAGGATACCCATTGAAATAACCCACCTCGAGGAATTTTATAATTAATTGTTCCCTTTTTGCGGAGCGAAAAAAGCATATCATCAGCCTTAATGTTAATACCCATTCCAGCAATAAATAGAATCACGCCTACAATGAACTGGGGGCTGTATAGCCACTCAATGGGGTAGGGGTGATGGAGACTAAAGAGCCATTCCGCATTAATCCAGGAATTGACGCTGTTAAATCCAATGGCAAAGAAGATAATACTGACAGGCATTTTTTTGCCTGTAATCTGGGCGCGCGCCGGCCAGACCCAGCTACGATGAATATAATGACCGATCCATAAAATGTAAAAAATGATCCCCACGGGGTCCGCAAGATTCCACCCCAAAGCCCCAATGCCGAAGAAGACAGTCATGACAATAATGCCGGGGGATTCCATAAGAATCCACCCCAATCGCGCAGGGATTGTGGGACCCCAACCGGGCCGCTCATGGCGGCCGTAAGGGGCACGAACAAACATGAGCAAAATAAATGTTCCCGCTGCAATACCCAGCCATATCCAGATGGTTAATTCATATTGCCATTCGTTAATCAGCATACATTACCTTTTACATATCCCCTTATCCATCACCCATCTTACTGTATCTTTTATAGTATCGGTTAATGGTCGTGAGGTGTGACCCAATGCTTGCCGTGCTAATGTGCCGGGAATATCTTTGCATTGAACGGCCAGGGCGCGAAGGCTTCCCCGACTGAAAGAGGGGCGTTTCCCAGTGAGTTTTGATTTCATAAAATCAAAGGGGAGGGCCGAATATGCAGTCCAAAAAGGAAAAGCATAAAAGGCGGTTCGATACCCTACCATATCTGTAATAATATCTGAAATGTCTCGAAACGATGCCCATTCACCAGGGACGATATAATGTTGCCCCTTCATTCCAGAATGAACACAATTGATAGCGGTTTGGCACACATCCCGAACATCCACCCAATTGAATCCGCTGTTAATTGTAAAAAGCATTTTTCGCTGTACAATATTAGAAACCACTTGTCCCATTCGACTGGGTTTAAAATCATTGGGTCCAATAATACCTGTGGGATGAAGGATGCTGGCGTTTAAACCACGATCACAAGCTTTCAAAACCTTTCTTTGTGCTGCAGCCTTGGAGCGATCATAGGGAGCTGCTTTTTGGTCCACAACAAGGGGACGATTTTCATCAAGGGGTTCGGATGTCGGTTGCTGTTGAAAAGCGTGAATACTGGAAAAATGGATAAATCGGGGAACTTCGGCTTTTAATGCTGCACGACACATGGATTCAGTACCGCCAATATTGATTTTTTCCATGATCGGAATATCCACACTTTCTAAGGCAATATGGGCAGCGGCATGAAAAACAACATCACAACCTGACATTTGATCCGATAAAATATCAGCATTTGTAATGGATCCCTGCACGCGCACAACGCTTAGTCCATCCAAGGCACGGGTGTCTTTATGGATCAGGCAGCGAACATCCCAGCCATCCGATAGTAATTGCCGCACAAGGTTTCCCCCAACATGCCCAGCTCCGCCTGTTACAAATGCTTTTTTCATTGATATTAGATCCCGCCGGAAACCAATCAAATAGATACGTTAATTGTTCATAGTAACCGTAAAAGGATCCATGATTTTATTCCTAAATACATCATATTTTCAAGGGGAGATCATGAAAAACAAATCAAAATAAAAAAATAAAAAACCATTGATTTCAATTAACCACGTGGGTAAAATCACCCAAGACTTACGTAGAGCCTTTCGTTAGCGGGGCTCTTTTCACAATAAATATCATGGAGGGCATGTATATGCGTAAATCAATAACGCTCAGTATTGGTATGTTTCTTTTATCTGGATTGCTCCTTGGGCAATTCAAGGTTTCTGGAACTATAACCGGCGCCAAATCCGGCGATAAACTTGTCGGCGCAAACGTGATTGTTGAAGGGACCGAAACCGGGACTTCTACCGATGTGGATGGGAACTATTCCCTGACCGTCCCTGCAGGCTTGAGTAGGGCAAAAGTGACAGCACGTTATATTGGCTATAAACAAGCCACAGTAACGGTCACCGCGTCAGGAACCCAAGACTTTTCATTAAAAGAAGATGTGTTGAAAATGGATGCAGTGATGGTCACCGGGGTGGCCGGAGCGCTCACAAAAACAAAAACACCATTTGCAATTGATAAAATTGATTCCGATGTATTAGAACTGGCACCCGCCACAACCGTTGAATCGCTGATTCGCGGTAAGTCTGCCGGTGTAAAAGTGGTAAAAGCAACGGGAGAACCAGGCTATGGTGCTTCTGTACAGTTGCGCGGCGCAACCAGCATTAATGCCAGCGGCCGCTCACAGGCGCCGTTGTACATCATAGACGGTATTATTATTGATCCATCTATTTCAGGCAGCCCCATGGGGGATATCAGCCCTGATGATGTTCAAAGTATTGAAATTATCAAAGGCGCTGCCGGAGCTTCTGAATATGGTGCCCGGGCAGCAAACGGTGTGATTGCTATTACAACCAAACGCGGTTCTGAAATTGGATTGGGCCAAACCCGGTTCAATTACAAAATGGAACAAGGCTACAATGAACTGAATGGTTCAATTGAAACCAATGGATCCCATTTCTATAAAGTGGATTCTGCAACCGGATACTTTATTGATTCCGATTCTGGCGAGCCATACGATCCACGCGATGACACTAAAAATCCGGAACCGAATAATTATGCTGACAGTAGTTATGCTGTTGGTTACTACTTTGCTGACCAGCCTTATAAATATGTGGCTACAGGCGAACCAGGCGATGGTTCTCCCACGATGCTGCCAGACAATGGCGGGCGTCCTGGTTTTAATCACGTAGATCGTTTCTTTTCCGATGGAAATTTCACCAAACATAATTTTTCCATGAGTCGGAATGCTGAAAACTATAATGTTTTTGTCAGTCTTTCGAATCACTCAGAAGATGGTGTTTTTGGTGACTTTATAGACGGGTTTAATCGGAATACGTTTCGGTTAAACACGGACTTGAATCTGCCTTACGGCATCAAACTGGGATTTAGTTCCTTACTCTCAAAATCCCTTAAAGAAGAGGCCAATACAGGTGCTTTCTTTGATATCACCTTTTTTCCATGGGATGTGGATATTCTAAAGAAAGACCCGGATGGTGAATATTATATTCAGCCCGATCCTCGGAACCAAGAAGAAGCAAACCCCGTGTATCAAATTGCGAATAACGAACGGCTCAGTACGAGAAATCGCACCCTGTTAGGCACCAATTTCAGTTGGTCTATTACTCCGCAATTTAAAGCGGTAGGCTCTATGAGTTTTGACCGTTCAGCCCGCCAATGGAAAAATTATTATCCCAAAGGGTGGCTAACGGTAACCCCAAGCCCCAATTATAACGATGGTAATCTGGGTAGATCAGCCACCAGCGAAGAAGCCATTAACGGTGATATAGGTTTAACCTATGCCACTCAAAGAGGGGATATGGATTTGATTGTCCGCGGTCGTTATAATTATGAATCATATAATTACAACTACAATAGCGGCAGTGCTTGGAAGTTGGCTGTTGGCGATGTTCCTCAGTTAGAAACCGGCACGGAGAAATCAGTAAACTCTTCCAATGAAATTGTGAATTCTGACGGTGCCAATGTGGGTGCCCAAATGGATTTCAAAGACCGCTATATTGTAGATGTGACGCTTCGTCAGGATCGCAGTTCTCTGTTTGGTCCAGAGAACCGGGTCAATAACTACTATAAGTTTAGCGGTGCCTACCGGATGAGTGAAGAAGGTTTCTGGGGTGGACTTAAAGGATTGTTTCCTGAATTCAAGGTGCGCTTTAGCCAGGGAACAGCTGGTGTGAGACCTGCCTTTTCTCAGCAGTATGAAACCTGGTCCGTGGCTGGTGGTAATATTTCTAAGTCAGTCCTTGGAAATAAAGAACTGAAACCGCAGACCACCACCGAAACTGAATATGGTATTGATTTCAGCATTATGGATCGTGTTTCTGTTGAATTCACCCAATCCAGCTCTATCAATGAAGATCAGCTTCTGCCTGTTCCTTTGGCCGGTTTTTACGGCTATAGTTCCCAGTGGCGGAATGCAGGTACGCTTGAAGCAGACGCAACAGAACTATCTATAAACGCATCTGTGATCAACACCAGGGATATGTCATTAACCATGGGGCTTAACTGGGATACTTATGATCAGAGGATTACGGAATTCGACATGCCGTCCTACTTGTATAGCGCCGGCGGACCTAAGGTCTTTTACATGAAAAATGAAACCCAATATGCATCTTTCTGGGGAACAAAATGGATCAGGGAAACCAGTGAGCTTCTTGCAGATGACCAGCAATATTCAAGCCAGTTTCAGATTAATGACGAAGGATTTCTGGTTTGGGTAGGCGAAGGCAATACCTATAAAGATGGAATCGCCAAAACATTGTGGGGAAAAGCGAGCTCTGATATGAGTGCAACCTATAATTGGGGACGCCCCATCCAGTATGTTGATGTAGATAGCAAAACACCTAAACTCCATCAAATTGGTACTTCTGTACCGGATTTTGGCTATGCGTTCAACGTCAATTTCCGTTTTCAAGGCCTAAGGGTTTATGCCTTGTTTGACGGCCAAAGCGGCGGCAACATCTATAACCGTACCCGTCAATGGGGAGCCCGTGAAGCGGCCACCGGCGATGTGGATCAATATGGTAAACCAGATGGGCTGAAGAAACCCACAATCTATTATCGGGATCTTTATCATGTGAATGCACCGAATGATTTCTATGTGGAAGATGCTTCTTACACAAAACTGCGTGAACTGGCGGTCAAATTCAATGTGGCCAGCCTAGTTGAAATGCGCGGATTTGGTATCACCGGATTAAACGTGGGTATTGTTGGTCGTAATCTGATCACATGGACGAATTATAGAGGCTATGATCCGGAAGTGGGTCGTGGCGGCGGTGAGCTCGGTTCTGCAGTGAATGCACGTGTGGATTCATATACATATCCGAACTACCGGACATTTTCATTCACAGTGGATATAGATTTTTAAGGAAAGGAGAGCATACATAATGAATATCATAAAGAAAATAACAAGTTTTGCATTAGTTGCTGTATTAGCCCTGTCTGGCTGTGCCGACCTGGATGTCACCAATTCCAATGCACCCGACCAATCACGTGCTCTTGCAAAACCCGAAGACGTTGAATCTTTGATTAAGAGTACATTTTTAACCTGGTGGCAGGGAACGCACACAACCGGCGGTTCTTTTAACCCCGGTGTCATGGCAGATGCCAATACTTCCTCCTGGGGAAATTACGGCATGCGGGAGCTTTCTTCTGAACCCCGCGCTGCTGCGAATAATAGCCCCGCATGGAACTATGCCTATGCTTTAGAACAGCCTTGGTATAGTTGGTACGGCGCTATTTCTGCGGCGAAAGATGGCTTATCTGCAATCGCAGCAGGTCAAGAAGGTGGAAAAAACTTCTTAGCCGATGCCGATTCCGATACGAGAGCGAGAATATTCGCCAATTTCATCATGGGTATATCCAATGGAATGGTAGCTATTTACTATGACAAAGGGTTTCTGGTAACAGAAGAGACTGATTTCAGTAAAGAAATTAGTACCGTACCCTACGATGAACACATGGCGGGCGCCATTGTCATTTTAGATCAGGTCATCAGTGACTGTAATGCAAATGCGTCCATTGCCCTTCCGGAGGGTTGGCTGCAAATCGCCAACCTCACGCTGGGTGATCTTGGTAAAATAGCCCATAGTTTTGTTGCGCGTTTTAAAGCCGGTGTTGCACGAACGCGACAGGAACGTGGCGCTGCTGACTGGGCATCCATCAAAAGTCACGCTTCCCAGGGTGCGCCCATGGCGCCAGCGGGTGACGGTGATTACTGGTGGACCCGTACACAGTATTATACTGGAGTTTCCGCAAGTTGGGGACGTGCCGATTATAAAATGTTTGGTCCCGCTGATAAATCCACTGGTTATGCGGGGTGGCTGGGAGATGGTTCTGATGCAACCATAGCTGGGCGTAAAGCCTATTCAATGGAAACAGATGATGCCCGAATTACAGGCCCACTGGATGCCGACGGACTCCAGACCCAGGGACTATATGGTAAAAATGAGTATCGTACTCGTTTAATTGCATCTCGCGGAACCTATCATCAGACTTATTATTTGTTCAATAGAACACGCGACTATGCTGTTGCCCAAGGACTTGTGGGCCCTATGAAGGATATTAACCAGTCTGAGTTGGACCTGCTTCAGGCGGAAGCAGCGCTTCGTTCCGGTGATGCAGCTGGGGCTGCAACACTCATTAACAATACCCGTGTTGGTAATGGCGCCTTAACGGCCGCCGCCGCCGGTGATGGGATTGGTTCTGTATCTGATGCAGCCAATGCACTTGATGGCGGTTCCTTATGGGCCAAGTATAAATATGAAAAGATCATAGAAGGATGTCTCCAGCATCCTTATACTGGTTATACCGATCGTCGCGGTTGGGGTGACCTGGTTCGTGGTACACCAACAATGCTAGCAATACCTGGTAAAGAACTCGAAATCTTACTGATGGAAAACTATACCTTCGGTGGTGTGGATAATATTGGGACACCGGGGACAGCTGGTAAAATTCGTGAGAATGGATATAGAAGTCGCGGATTTAATATTGAATGGGAAAGAATAACACCGCTGAATAAAGCGGATTTACATTAAATCTTGATTAAAATTAGGTTAAAAAAAGGCTCCGCATTTGCGGAGCCTTTTTATTAATATTCATATATGATGTTAACGAAAAAAATATCGGCTTCCTTGTTACTTTTCGCTTTTCTCTGGATTGGATGCAGTGGTGCCCCATCTGGCGCCATAACAGAATATCGAACAACGGTTGGTACGGCCACTATAGATGATTTTAATATGTTATCAAATAAAATATTGAATCGACATCGTTACCTTGTGGATCGTACACTGGATAGAGGCATGGGTGCTGTAATCGAATGTAAGTATGAATATTCTGGTGTTTCTAATGAAGAAGCGCTGAGGGGTATCCGAGAAATCAGATATATACTAACTGTTGAAGCAAGGGCGAAAGGTACCGGCGGCGGTATGTTTTCTGTCCGGACGATTACACGTTCTTATGGACGGTTCGGCGGGAGTGAAGACTGGGTGGATATTCCAATCAACGATGAAACCAAGCGCCGTGTTAAATCATTTGCCAATGATTTAAAAACAGAATTCGAAAATAAAATTCGCGCCTTTTAATTTTTTTTAGCCCTTTAGGGTCTTCCCCTTATGGGGAAGATGTAGATGGGGTCAATGAATGTGGGAAAAATTTTAGAAAAACGAAGTAGGGTTAATTTATTTTTTGATTGAAATAGATTCATTTTCAGTCACAAGGTACCATGCATTACTGTCAACCCCTGAGAATGTTTGTGTTGTTCCGGATCCGGGCCAAAAAATATTGATCGTTTTAATTTCGCCATCTTTTCCGAGACCAATCATTTGATCAAGGGGGTTTCCCCCAAAACTGCCACCACTAGACACAGTGCGGTGAACAACAAATCCGCCCTCTAAAACAATTTCAATCCGCACCCCAAGAGCTAATTTATTTGTCTGTTTTCCTCTTAACGATAATCCAATCCAATGGTTTTCCCATCCACCGGGATTTTCAAAAAGCGCATTTTGATATACACTGCCCTCATAAGCGCCACCCATAACTGCATGAATATCCTGATCTCCATCCCTGTCAAAATCAGCAAAAGAAACACCATGCCCTTTTTGCAGGTGGCCAAATCGGCCATGAAAGGTTACATCATCGAAGGATTCCCCCCGATTACTTAAAAACATTCGGTTGGGTTGAATGGAGCGATAATCCGGATCGCCGGTCCCGGCATAAAAGTCTAGAAACCCATCGTTGTTTAGGTCACCAAAATTACTCCCCATAGTGAGGATGGGATGGTCCAAGTTGGCTTTTTTAGTCACATCAGTGAATGTGCCATCTTTGTTGTTTTGATAAAGCCGGGGAGATTCACCATCATGTTTTAATCCAAGATAATCCATGGCCACATGGCCGGAGGTGTTATCATAGCCAGATACCCAGATATCTTCCCAGCCGTCGTTGTTGAAATCCCAAAACCAGGCAGGGAAACTATTGAGGGGTTCAGTAACACCAGATTTTTTTGATATCTCTTTAAAGTGATAATTGTTTTCCGGGCCGCTATTTTGGAATAGCAGGTTGGGTTCCCCCAAGCGAGAGATATATAAATCCAAAAAACCGTCATTATTTATATCCCCCCAAATAACAGCTTTTATAAACCCAATGGCATTGATATTATGGGCTTGGGCTACATCAGAAAAAGTGCCATCACCATTATTTTGATAAAGTTCGGAAATATGGTTGAAGCCCTCTGCGCTTTCATTGCCGATAAAAAGATCGAGCCAGCCATCGTTGTTAAAGTCTCCCCAGGATGCCGTTTGGGTTGGATGTTCAGAATAAATATTGGCTGAGATAGTCACATCTGTGAATGTGCCATCACCATTATTTTTTAACAATGAATTCGGATGGTTTCCATCTTCTCCAAACCATCCACCGCGCAACACAAATACATCAACCCAGCCATCATTGTCATAATCGCCATGGACCATATTGAGGCCCCCCGTAATCCCAATTAGATTGGCAGATTCGGTTCGGTCCTCAAATCCGCGATTTCCCATATTCTTAAAATAATGGAGTTGATTATCCACCCCCCAGGACGAGACCATAATATCGATCAATCCATCCCCATCAAAATCGTCTGCAATTGAACCGCCTGCAAGGCTAATATGATCCAGGCCGGCAGATTCGGCGATTTCTGTAAACTCAGGAAATGTGATTGAATCAGAAGGTGTGAGCTGTGGGATTAGCCAACGATGAGGTACTTTATCTGGATAGTCCCCTTTCACCATATAGGCGAGGTTTATTAACCACCGATACACATAGTCCTTTGGATTTTTTTCCAAAAGAGATTTATAAATGTTAATTGCTATCTCAGCGTTGTTTTTATTACGATGAATCCCAGCACCGCGAATGGGCATGATACAAGATTCTGCATTATGGCCATCCAGGCAGTTTGTTTCTTCTCCATGGCGGAAATGGGTGATTGCCAATAAATCGTGAATAGCGGTCATGAATGATTCGGGAGGATTGATTTTAAGCGAATCAATTGTATACAGTACATCATTGTATTGATCAATTGACTGTTGGGTGTATCCCGCATTCAACATTTCGTTTGCGATAACAGATTGATGTTGGAGGGCAGCAGAAATGTGGTCATCAAAAATTTGATTTTGCAGCCAAGCCAATCTTTTTTTATTGGCATATAAATTTATTTCAGGGTTAACCATTTCTGATTTTTCTGAAAGGATTCGAATCATTTCTTGGTGGCTTTTTGATTCAGTTGATTCGCACCCCCAGCAGGTCAGCAAAATCGATAACATCAGAATGGGTTTTAAATTTATCATTTAATCAATTTTAACTCATTAATTAACAAGGTGGGAATTTTTTATTGGTAGAAAGGAATTGCTAACTATTTACCAAAAACAAATAACCTATACAGCCCCGTCACAGGACTTTATGTCCTGTGAGAGATTTGATATTTGAGCGGGGACTATTAATATTTAAAATGCCTGTCCAAAGAATACAGCATTCAGGAATAATCCATTTGTCCCATACCAAAAAGCTCGAAAGTTTGGATTATCCGCAAAGAGCACGACATGCCCCCGGCCCTGTCTTCGGGCGATGATGGATGCGGTTCCTTTCATTTCTGCTAATTTTTCTTCTGAAATATATCCACTGAGCAGAGGCGCTTCTGTATAGCGCCCCACGTTGGCAGCGGTTTTTACGGATAATTCATAAAAGGTATCACCGCGCCTGAATACCGGTGCCGACTTTCCATATCCATACGCAATCGGATGGGTGTTGTCTAAAACAATTTCAAAAATGGCACCGCCGATTCGCTGGGCACCGGTTACCGCCGGAACTTGATCATAGGGAATATCCAGCGTATCTTTTATCCCTTTTTTGAGTTTTTCATCCAAAATCTTTTTCTTAATCACCCATTTTGATCCGGTTTGGGTAGCGATTAAGGTTCCCCCATTTTTGATCCATGTTTTGATAGCCGATACATCGTTTGAATCCAAGTTGGCATAATTTCCATCGGGAATAATAAGTGTATTGTATTTAGATAATTTTGCGGCGTTAAGTTTTTTCGCATTCAGCAGGGAAACAGGAATTCCCATTTTGTGGTTTAATAAATGCCAAACTTCCCCCACACCATAGGATGAGGTTCCTTCTCCGGAAAAAATCGCCACTTTTGGTTTTTGAAGCACACCCTGGTATGCACCGCCCAAATCCGGCCCCATTGGCGTTGCAGCACTATTTGTTGCATAAATGCTCACATGGTCTATTTCAGCGAGATGGTTTACCATTTTATATATATCATCAGGCGAAATATTTGCATCTGCATCCCGCTGATGGACGGGGATAACAATCGTTCCCCGATCAAATTGAATTTCTTTTCCATCGATGATTGCTGAAAAGGGCAATGTGGTAAGTCTTGGGAGAATTCCTGAATTCAGAATAGTGTATAATGCTTTGGGCGCATAATAGCGATTCCATTTCATGAGATAAGCCGATTGGGCCCGTCCGCCAATGACAGATCCGCCATTCAGTTCAACCGGGTTGAGTTGTGTCCCTAAATAAGCGGATGGGTTTTGGCGTAATTCGTAGGATTCAACGCCATAGGCAAGGGGGAGGGTCCAGGCGGATACATCATAAAAAAGAGAATCTTGAAAGGTTACCACCTTCTCCATTATGCCTTTTAAGAAGCGCGTCTGGGGTTGGTTAGATGGAACGATTACCGCATCACCAGGTTTAAACTTTTTCTGTTTTATAGTCAGTGTCTTTTTTAGCTCATGGGCCACAATACGATGTTTTTGAAGATTTTGAATCAACATTTGGGCACGGGTTCTATTTTTCTTTAGACTGATTACGTATCCCGATGCCGGATTCTTTTTAGCTGCATCAGGCGCTGTCGCATAGAAATCACGCTGGTAGGAGAGAAATTCTTTCCGAAGGTCGGTTAGTCCATCCAGCGTTCCCAGGGTGGATACAAAATGATTGCGAACGGTGAATGCATAGGTCATGCGTCCCTGATTGGTTTTTGTTTCCAGGGCCCTGGAGGAGGCCTGTTCAAACAAAATACCCACGGATCCATGGATATCACCGAACGAGGAACCCTTTCCATAATAAAAATCATCATAGGACTGTTGGGAATAGTACATGGATTGGATACTATCTAATCGTTTGGCGTGGTAGGGCGCCAGCTTTCCCGCAAGTTCAAATGTTTTTTGCGGCGTATTGGGATTATTTCGGCTGGGGATGCCGGGCTGAAAAAAGAATGTTGAGTTCGATCCCATTTCATGGGCGTCCAATAAAAATTGAGGACGCCAATGGTGAAACAACGCAACGCGGCCATTGGACTCCGGCTGTGTAACCGGCATCCAATCCCGGTTCATATCAAATAGATAATGGTTGGTTCTTCCTCTTGGCCAGGGCTGATTGTGTTCCCGGTCTTGTGTGTCGGATGTGGGGACAGCACCGCGGTTGCCGTTTACCCAGTTCACAAATCGAGCACGTCCGTCCGGGTTAAACATGGGATCAATAATTAAAACCATGTTTTTTAACACATCATCAATTTGCTTTCCATTCCCTGCTGCCAGATGATATAATAAAAGGAGAGATGCTTCTGTACCGCTGGCCTCATCTCCGTGGATAGAAAACCCCAGATAAGCCACCATTGGCATTTTATTTAAATCTTTATCGGTGACCCCATTTGGATTATTCGACAATGTTAAGTTGGCCAATCGGATGGCCTCCAAATTTTCGTGGTTGTCCGGGTGGGTCACGATGGCGTGAATCAGACGGCGCCCTTCGTGGGTTTTCGCATGGTCTTCCAAAATAATTCGGTTACTTCGAGAAGCTATTGCTTCAAAATAATCGATGACCTGATCGGTCCGCGTATGGCGAGATCCGATTTGATGTCCGATAATTTCTTCCGGTTTCGGGATAGAAGCATTATACCGGACGCCCCTGATTTTCATGGGGAGTTGAATGTTGTGTTGAGAAAACAAAAATGAAATCAGAATAATGAATGAAAAACGCTTCATGAGACCTCTCCTCTATTAAATTAATGGATAAAGTTAAAACAGGAACATTATTCAAGAATGGATAATTTAAGCTGTCGAATATCTTGGTAAGACACGATTAGAATTACGCCTAAATTCATCCTTGAAAGTGATATAAAAATATGTCAAACGAATCAATTGAATTAAAAATTAAGGGAATGCATTGTGCGGGCTGTGTGGGCACTATCGAACGTGCATTGAATCAAGTAGAAGGTGTAGAGAAAGCAGTTGTCAATTTAACGTTAGAAAAAGCCCGAGTGGCTGGAGAAGTTCGTGTTGATCAATTAATTCAAGCGATAGAGAATACCGGGTATGGAGCGGAACACATTGAACAATTGGAAATTTCACCAGAAGATAGGCCGGATGAAAATTTAAATCGGTCAAAACATCAAATGGTTTTTGCCTGGGTGGCCACTACAATCATTATGCTGTGGATGATTCCCAATTGGATTTCGGGCATTATGTGGCCCAGTGAGACCTTATATATATACGGCATGATTGGTTTAAGCGTCATTGTTTTGGTTTTCCCGGGCAGGGAGACCCTCAAATCAGCCTGGCGGTCTGCGATACATTTTTCTCCCAATATGGATGTCCTGATAGCTTTGGGGTCTTTAGCGTGTTTGGTGACAGGTGGTTTAAAAGCCACGGGAATGAATATTCACTCATTTGCGGGCATTGCGGGAATGATTATGGCCTTTCATTTAACCGGGCGATATATCGAAGCAAAAGCCAGAGGAAGATCGTCCCAGGCCATTAAACGCCTCATGTCTTTTGGAGCAAAAAATGCAATTATTCTAAAGGAAGGCAAAGGAATTGAAGTGGCCGTGTCCAGCATCGAGGTGGGGGATATCATGATGGTAAAGCCCGGAGAAAAGATCCCCACCGACGGATTAATCATCAAAGGAGAAAGTGCCGTGGATGAATCCATTGCCACGGGAGAATCACTTCCAGTTCATAAATCGCAAGGGGATAATGTGATTGGTGCCACAATAAATCTGGACGGATCCATTGAAGTGGAAGCGACTAAAATTGGGAAAGATACATTTATCTCCCAAATGGCGAAGCTGGTGGAAGAAGCACAAACAACCAAAATTCCCATTCAGGCATTTGCAGATCGGGTGACCGCCATTTTTGTTCCCATTGTATTGGGTTTGGCAACGGTAACCTTTACGGCCTGGAGAATGTCTCCAGAGTTTATGCAAAGCGGGATGGCTGTGTTTGTGAATATTTTCCCCTGGGTAAATCTGGACGCATCCCCCGCAACTATGGCTATATTTTCCGCCGTAGCGGTTTTGGTTATTGCTTGCCCTTGCGCCCTGGGGCTCGCCACACCCACCGCCCTTATGGTAGGGAGCGGTAAGGGCGCGGAAAACGGTATCCTTATTCGAAACGGCGCCGCCATTCAACGGATGAACGAAGTCACTACAGTTGTGTTTGATAAAACAGGAACGCTTACGGAAGGAAAGCCAAAAGTGATTCAAGTAAAACAGTTAAGCGCTATTGGAGAAAACGATCTTATTCGGATGGCGGCCAGTATAGAAAAGCATTCCACCCACCCTCTGGGGGCTGCCATTGTCCAACTGGCAAATGAAAAACAAATCGGATTAGATGAAGTGAGCGATGTGCAGGCAAGCGCGGGAAAGGGAATGACAGGCAAAATTGGCAGCGCTGTCATCAAAGTGGGGAGTGCTGGTTTTGTCGGATTTAACGGTGAAATAAATGAAACAGGATCCCATGTATTTATTGCTGTGGATAATAATGTTTATGGCGTTTTTATATTGGCAGATGAAATGAAAGATAACGCTGGGGAAACTATCCAAAGTTTGAAGTTACAAAATATTAAGACAGTCATACTCACAGGGGATAAAAAAGAAGCGGCCCATATATTGGCCGATCAAATTGGTATTGATGAAATATATGCAGAAGTATTGCCGGAGGATAAAACTCATATTATAAAATCACTTCAGGATAAAGGAGAAATCGTCTGTATGTTAGGTGATGGTATCAACGATGCACCGGCCATTGCCCAGGCAGATGTTGGGGTAGCCATGGGAACAGGGACAGACATTGCCATGGAAACAGGAGACATTATATTGGTGAAGGGGGATTTGTTAAAATTAAACCAAACATTTTCTTTAGCAAAAAAGACGTTTCAGAAAATCAGGCAAAATCTGTTTTGGGCCAGTATTTATAATTTAATTGCCATACCATTGGCGATTTTCGGCGTTCTTCATCCTGTTTTAGCCGAGGCTGCCATGGCGCTTTCTTCTATAAATGTGGTGGGAAATTCCAACCGCCTCCGTCGAGGAACGCTTTAAATTACCCCTCCCCCTAAGCGCCATTATTATTAGTAATAAAAAAAGCTTGCACATCCATAAATAATGATTAGTTTCTCGGCTAGAGGTAAGAGAGGATTCGTGCGTTTGTTTCACAAATCCTGCTAATTCTATAAAATTTTGATAATAAAACCCGAACATTAACGTGGAGATTAATATGAGAAAACTCGCAATTTTGTTCTTTGCCATGATATTTTCTATTGGCCTAACCGCCCAGAATTTAACTGGTAAAATGAGCGGTACTGTTTCATCTGATGGTCAGCCCTTGGTAGGTGCAAACGTCATCCTTGAAGGAACTTCAAGCGGTGCGGCTACAGATGTAAATGGTACATACTATATTTTTGACGTACAACCCGGTACTTATACATTACGGGTAAACTATATTGGGTATAAATCTCAAATAGTTTCCAATGTACGCGTAACCATCGGCTTAACAACGCTCCAGGATTTTGCAATGGAAGTTGCCGCAGTTGAAGGGGAGACGGTTGAAGTAACCGCAGAAAAACCTTTGATTGAGATCAACGCCACAAACGTAGCCAGAAGCCTTGATTCAGAAGCCATTGATAATTATGCTGTGCGTAGTGTAACAGCCATGGTCGCCAGTCAAGCAGGTGTGGTCCAAATGCATGACGGCCTTCACATTCGTGGCAGTCGGGGCTCAGAAATCGGCTATACGCTGGAAGGTGCATCCATGGTCGGCGCCGCTGGAAAAGTTGTTTCAAATGCAATCCCGGAAGCGCTGGAAGCCATTGCCGTTCAAACGGGTGGTTTTGATGCCAGTGTTGGTAAGGCCAACGCAGGGATAATTCAGCAGTCGCTTAAAACAGGTGGAAGCCGATATTCTGCATCAGTATTGATGGAGAGTATGTCCGGTGGAGACCCCTGGGCAGCTACTGGTGATAAAGATATGACCTTTACGTTTCAAGGCCCCATCGGTGATAAAATTCGATTTTTTGGTGCTTTTAGACAAACAAGTACCGATAATTATAAAAACCAAAGCCGTTGGTTCACACCATTTGTTATTGCTGATGGTAACCCAATCGCAGATAAAGTTGGTGGATTAACCGAATCTGGCGATTATGTGGTTTTAAGTTCAAAATCATACACATTTACCGATGTAGATCATGATGGTGTTTATACATCTGACGGTGACGGTAGGCTTCGTGGAAGTAACGATTCTTATGCTTTTGATAACCTATCCAAAGACTTAAGCTTTAACGGTACACTTCAATTGGATTTCAACCCATTGGTGCTTCGTTTGTCTGGTGCCTATAATACGGACACCTATTCAAGTGCAGGTCTGCCTATTCAGAGTATGTTCAATACACGCCGACATGAGACGGAATTGAAAAATAGTTTAATTAACCTGAAGGCAACCTACTTTTTGAACGCCAATACCTATATCCGTGCCAATGTGCGGACCCTGAATCGGTCTTATGAATCATACGATAAAGGATTTAAAGACGCAGGTGAATTCAAAACAGGTGGCAGCGAATTGAAAGATTGGCTGAAGTGGGGCGACAGAGAACAGGTAGCCCAAGTTGACACCAATTGGTCAAACCATTTTGGAACCCCTGGGCAGGATTCTCAGTTGGATATATATCAATATGTAGAACCTTCAAACTACAACCTTAATGGTTTCCGTTTTCAACGGGACGGTATGCGCCGGGGCGGATACAGTAAGGGTGAAGATGGTTATATCGGCTTCGATGCTGAATTTGTTACCCAGATGGGTGAGCACGAAGTCAAAGTCGGTGGTGATTATACCAAATACGTTTATAAAAGATACGGTTACAGTGGTATTAACTCTCTCAACTCCAAAATTGGTCAAGACTCCACGCTATATGACGCAGTGGTGGCGCAAAACGCACGGATTGAGACAGAAATTCTCAACGCACGCCTTTCTTCATGGCAGGGTTACGACATGTTAGGAAGAGATTGTGACGATGGTGGTAATTGCACAGAATATGATGAACCCAGGAATCCTTGGAATATGTCATTTTATATAAATGATAAATTCGAAGCAGGTGATTTGATCGTGAATGTTGGGCTACGCTATGAAGCCATTAACCAGGCAAATGTGGATCTCATGGATTATGACAATCCACCATTAGACAAGAACTATACAATTGTGGCCGCAGACCATGCGACCATGGGATTTAAAGATATGCCTACACAGACATATCTATTGCCCCGAATCGGGCTTGGTTTCCCAATTACGGATCGTTCTACCTTTCACTTGAACTATGGTAGATATGTTCAAATGGCACCCATGAATCGTTTGTATCGGAGTCGTGGTTCAGGTACCTCATCTTGGGGACTGAAGCCGGTGAGAGAAACAAAATTCGAAATGGGTTATGGTACACTCCTTGGCGACTTTGCTTCTGTTGACCTTACGGTTTTCGCCCGTAATCCTCAGGATCAGATTAGTCGCGATATTTATGAACCGGATCCCACGCAAAACTATTTTGGGTTGCGGGATCATACCAACTATGTGAATACAGACTTCTCAAACATTATTGGCATTGAGGTTGATTTTAAAACATCTCGTTTTAACAATGTCCAATTGAATGCGAACTACGTGTTCCAGGATGTGCGGGGTACGAACTCCTATCCATATCTGGGTACCATTGGTTGGGGGAAACCCACCATGATCGCCGCCACACGGTATGACCAGCGCCATCAGGCCAGCGCCATTCTGGACTATAGAACAGGGAGAACTGGCAATTTGGTTTTCGACAATCTGGGAATAAACTTGATTGCTTCGTTCAACAGTGGACATCCCTACACAATGTCTGATGGTTCCATGGGACAGCGTGATGCAGGTGAAGGTGCGCTTCTTTCTGATAATGACCCCCGTAACCGGAGGCCAGTGGAAGCCATTAATTCATCTACAACACCGTCATTTTTTAACATGGATCTCGGCTTAGATAAAACATTCAACGTTGCAGGCACCAATGTAAAGGTTTACGCAACCATTACAAATCTGCTGAATACACAGCATATTGTTAATGTGTATAATCGGACTGGTGATGCATATGATGACGGTTTCTTAAGTGATCCAGATCTAAGTAGCCTGATTATTCAGAGTCGGGGACCAGAGTATGTCGAAATGTATGAGAAGATCAATCTCTCAAACCGAAATCATTGGTTGAATGACCATGGGTTTGATATGTTTGGTATTCCTCGCGAAATTAAAACAGGTATTCAAGTCTCCTTCTAAGGGGAATAAATACCATATAAAACAGTGGAGATTTTTATGAATTTCAAAAAATCAATCATTTGGGTAATCACAAGCACCCTTCTCTTGGTTTCAGCCGTTAGCGCTGAAGTGCCGAGAAAAGACAGGGATGCAGGTAAAACGGCAGCAAGCCGTTTGGCTAAGCTTGGTGATACAACCCCAAAAGCTACGTTTTTCAATATTAACAGTTGGAAAATACAAATGGAAAACACGGGATTCTTCCAGTGGAATGGCACTTCACACGGTTCTGCCGGAAATTATCCCAAAGGAATGGGTGGTGTTATTTTTGCAGAGGGTATTCTCTGGGGAGCCAAAGTATCAGATACATACGGTGTTAAATCCGATGGAAGTATCTTAACCGATGGTTCCGGTGGAGGGACACCCCGTATTCGCGTGAATGGTTCTATGTACAATACAGGACTTAAAGCCGGTAAGGTACTTTTGGATGCCAATGGAAAAATTAAAACTTCCGGCTATTCAGAAAACTATCGGACACAACAAATATGGCGTGTTCGTAAGGATTTCTATAAAGGAGACCTCCGCGGTGATGCAGCCATTTTAAGAGATATTTCAGCAGAAAATGTGACCGATGCACAAATGGATGCAGACCGGGTACAGTACCAGCACGATTGGGATCACTGGCCTGTGGATGAAGGCGCACCCTACGATGATGTAAATGGTGATGGATCCTACACCCCAGCAACATGGGTCGAGGAAACTAAATCATGGGCAGGCGATCTCCCTGGGATTCCTGGCGCTGACCAAACCGTTTGGACCGTGGCCAATGATTTACCGGATGAATTCACGGAAACTGGAATTCCGTTTAGTGTGTCTGAAGGCGGTTGGGGCTCTCCTCCAATCGGTTTTGAAATGCAGATTACACTTTGGGGATATGATTTCCCATTTTCAAACCCTCTATCGAGCATGATGTTCAAACGGGCCAGAATGATTTATGTCGGTTTACCCGGCGGTCCTGACGATGCAAACCTTGATACACTATATTTTACTCAGTGGTCAGATCCTGATTTGGGTACATATACAGATGATTATGTCGGTTGTGATACCACACTTTCTTTAGGGTATGTATATAATGGTAACACATTTGATGACCAGTTCATGAGTTCATATGGTAGTCCTGTACCTGCAGCTGGTTATGACTTCCTGGAAGGTCCAAAAGTGGATTCAGATGGAGATGGTGTTCTGGATACATTGGGCATGACCAGTTTTGTTTATTTTGCAGCTGGTTCATCAGTGAGTGATCCAAGCACAAGAGTATATGCTGGTACATTGCAGTGGTTTAACCTGATGGAAGGGTTTTTACCCCGACCAGAATATCCAACACAACAGCCCTTTGTTGATCCGGTTACCGGGTTGGCTGAAATCTTTGTCATGGCCGGTGACCCCACAAAAGGAACTGGCTGGATTGATGGTATGGTTTTGCCTCCTGGCGATCGTCGTCTGGTGATGAACACAGGTCCATTCCAAATGGCCCTGGGTGACACACAGGATGTGGTTATAGGTTTAATTGGTGGTATGGGTGGAGACAACCTTTCCTCGATCACCGTGTTAAAATACAATGATATTTTCGCGCAGTTTGCCTACGACAATAAATTTTCACTTCCTTCGCCTCCTCCAGCACCCGAAGTATCTGTATTTGAAGGTGATGGATATATTACCTTGAACTGGGCCGAAACATCTGCCTATATAAATACGGAAAGTTCAAACAATAAAGGCTTTAAATTTGAAGGGTATAAGATTTATCAATTGCCCAACGCATTGGCTGCGGGTAGCGATGGTGTTCTGATCGATCAGTATGATCTTGCCAACAGTGTGTTGGTGATTACTGAAAAAGTAGTAGATCCTGCCACCGGTTTAATCCTTGAAAAGCCCGCCCATGTGGGTAGTGACAATGGTATTAGCCGTGTGTTGGTTATTAAAAATGACGCACTAAGAAATCGTCCCATTACGAATGACAGACCCTATTACTACGGTGTCAGTGCATATTCATATCTTGAAGACAATGAATTTTCACCATTTAAATCCCTAGAATCACCCATGACGGTTGTGTCCGTCATTCCAAAACTACCGGATCCTGGTACAGCATACACGGTAGATTCAGGTGATTATTTTGATATGACCCATAGTGCCGGAACCAGTGATGGTCAAGGCCGGGTAGAAGTTATTGACCCCGGTGTTGTAACGGGACAGGACTATAAAATTACTTTTGAAGAAGATACTGTTTCAGGATCTCCCACTAAAGGTAGTTTACTTTGGAATGTGACAAATGTTGCCACAGGCAGTCAGGTGCTTACGGGGTATGAGCAGGGATCAACATACGGAGATCCAGGCTTTCCCGCCGTAGAAGGTTTGACCTTTAAGGTAACGGGTCCACCTAATGCCTTTAAAAACTTCTTGGTAACTGCAAATGGTGATGGAAGCTGTACAGAAGAAGCACCATGTCAGGGATCACAGGATTGGGGTGGTTTCCCAACTTCTTATACAGGTCGTGCCAACCAGGCCAGCGGTAAAGGCTGGTTCTTCCACGGTGGTGGTGCCAGCAGTGGTAGTTATGGTACGATGATTAGCAGAATCATTCGCGGCAGTGGTTGGAAATACCTCATTCCGAATGATTTTGAATATCGATTTACTTACGAAGATGACAACTATTGTTATCTTGCATATACAAGTTGGTCGCTCATTCGCGTTCCATTTGAAATCTGGAACGTTACCGAAGGTTATCGACTCTGCCCATGGTCATATGACTATGACGGCAGTGAAAGCTGGGGACTCCATGCCAACGACCATCCTGGGTCAGGTGGAGCAAACGATCCATACACAGACTGGATTTATCCTCGATTACCGGCGAATTACGCAACCGCAGGCAATGCAGCTGGGGATGACGAAAGTGGTTATCAAGAATGGTTAGCCGCTTCCATAGCTGCTGGTATTGCCAGTGGCGGTCCTGCTACACCAGATGCAAATGGGAGTTACTTAACAGGTGCGACGGGTTCAGACTTTTGGGTAGGCGGCTCTTATGGCCCGGAACTCATGGGTCGTAACGTTTGGTTTGTCTGGAATTTGGATGATGTTTCTGATGGTTCTATTGATGTTGACGAAGCTATGCAGAAAATGGACAAAGGTACGGTGGTTAAAATTGTAACCAATAAAACCAATCAGCTTGCAGATGAATTCTCGGTTACAGCACCATCAGTTGCTTCTACAAATATTGTAGACGACGTGAAAAAGATAAGTGTCTTCCCAAATCCATACATGGGTTTCCATGATCTGGAAGGAACAGACTCAGTCATACCACTCCCCAAGTTCATAACCTTTAATCACTTACCCACAACTGGGAAGGTGATTTTTAGAGTATTCAATATTGCAGGGACTCAGGTTGCTAGTTTTGAAAAGAACACTACAAGCCAATACCAGAAATGGAATATGAGGAATTCAAACGAGTTTCCGTTGGCAAGTGGTGTTTACATTGTCCATATTGACATGCCGGACATAAGTGCCACTAAGGTGCTGAAACTGGCCATTGTCACTGAAGAAGAATTCGCAAAAGCCTATTAAGGCCAAAAGGAGAATTAATCATGATAAATAAAAGAATAATTGCGATTGCATCAGTATTTGCGATCTTTGCGGGTTCTTTAATGGCGCAAGGATCACTAAGATATGGTGGCGATAATGCAGGAGGTATGCGAAATGGTACCGCTGCTGCAAGTCAGTTGCTGATTCCACAGGGCGCTGCATACCTTACGGGAGGTGGCGCTGTTGCCACTGCAACCGGGGTAGGCGCAACCTATTGGAACCCCGCAGGTGTTGCACGTATGGCCAATAGCTTAGAAACCACATTTTCCAATCGTTCATACATTGCTGATATGTCAGTATTATTTGCTGGCGCTGCCTTTAAATCTGGTAGCAATGCCTTTGGAATTAATATTCGCTCTATTGACATAGGAGAAATTCCAGTCACAACCGTGTTCATGCCAGATGGTACCGGTGAACAATTCAGACCGAGTAATTTCACAGCTGGATTAACCTATTCTCGTATGATGTCTTCAAAAACATCTATGGGTATATCTGTTAATTCCACCAGTGAAGGGTTCAAGCGAGTAAAAGGCCAAGCAATTACCATTGACGCCGGTGTACAATATACCGACTTCCTGTCTGTGAGCGGATTAGACGTAGGTGTCGCCGTCAGAAACTTTGGAAGACCCATGCGCTATGATGGTTCTGGTTTGTTACATAAAGCTGTTGTCATTGGTAGTGATCGTTTAACACAGTTCTACAAAGTTGAACCTGCAGAATTTGACGTTCCAATGTTATTTGAATTAGGCGCGAGCTATTCTATTGGTAATATGCTTTCCATTAGCGGTTCTTATGAAAGTAATAACTTTGAACAGGATAAACTGAAATTGATGGGTGCATATACATTGCCAGGAGTGGTTACAGTGAGAGCTGGATATTTAACAGATATGGAAACAGTTACCATAAATGATAATAAACAAACGACGACTGTTGATGAAAGCGACAGAGAGATTATCGATATCTTTGGTGGCGTTTCGTTCGGCGGGTCTGTTTATCTTCAGAAGGTACTGGGAATAAATGCATCAATTGATTATGCATACATTCCTGCAGAATACTTTGAAGGCAACACAGTGTTTACACTAAACGTTGGCTTCTAAGTAACCGTTATAAAAAATAATGTAAAAGCCCTGTCCCATTTCGGGATGGGGCTTTTTTTTTCTATTAAGCTGAATAGTGGCGATTAAACCATATTCGGTCTCAATGGTTTTTTCTTTTTTTTACACATCTTTTAATCTAAAATCCTTTAGGTTTCCCAGAGGACTCTATTTGTGATTAATTTATATATATGAATACCCGGCTGATTTCAACCATCACTATTTTATTTTTTGGATTGTCACTCACAGGATGCTCAAAAAGCAAGGAAAAGCAGAAACGGTTTCAAATACCGCCACCAGCTTTTATATCAAAAAGATCCCATGTAAATTTTTCTGATTTTATTGGATCAGAACAGTGTGGGGAATGTCACCAAGGTATTTATACCGATTGGGAAAACAGTACCCATGGGAATGCAGGTGGCGATCCTGATGAGGTAACAATGATTGCCCCATTTAACGGCAGTCCAATATTTTTTAGAGATGTGACGGTTTACCCCGAGAAGAATGATTACCATTATCAATTTAGAATTATTCATAATAAATCAATGAAAGAACAAACCATAACGGTTGAAGCGGTTGTTGGGGGTGGATTTATGACTGGAGGCGGAACACAGACTTATTTTGGGAAATATGAAGATGGTACCTATAAATTTTTACCCTTTGATTATAGCCAGGCAGAAAAGAGTTGGTTTGTTCAGGTAAAAGGATCCGAAGTATGGGTTAAGCCCACGGAACATATTTCACTGAATCAATTATATAATTGGCCCCCCCATCGTGTTTTGGGAGAAATGGATGAAATTTCAAATTGCCAAAACTGCCATGGAAGTCAGATCATTGGAAAAAAAGTTGGAAAAAACTACAAAACGCAATTCACCACTTTAGCAATCAATTGTGAATCCTGCCATGGTCCGGCGAAAAAACACGTATCTATCATGTCTGATATTGTGAAAGGGAAGTTAAAAACCCCCACCACAATTGGAATCAACAGTCTTACAGGATTATCAACGACAGAAAGTTTAAACTTATGTTTTCAATGCCATGCGGTTAAAACACCCCTAAAAAATGGATATTTACCCGGTGAGAATCTTCAAGAATATTATTCACTTCGTCTGGCCATGCTTGGCAATCAGAATCCTTATGGCGTTGATGGTCGGATTAAAACGTTTGGGTACCAACAAAACCATCTTTTTAGTGATTGTTTTATTAATGGAGCCATGACATGTACCAGTTGTCACAATCCCCACAGCCAGGGTTATCAGGATATTAATCGCCAAAAATTAGTGGATAGATTTGATGATCGTCAATGTACAGCCTGTCATTCGTCTAAGGCAAATAATGTGTCCGCTCACACGTTTCATCAAGAGCAATCAGTCGGGAGTAATTGTGTTTCCTGTCATATGCCCTTTCGCCAGCAAGCAGGAATTGGTCATGAAATAAAATTTACACGCTCCGATCATACCATTGCCATACCTCGGCCCCTTTACGATCGGTCTCAAGGATTCGAATCTGCCTGTTTACAATGTCATTCCGACCAAACGGAAGATGCTTTACAGAAAAATGTAAATCAATGGTGGGGTGATGGGAAAGGCATGAATCCTGTCATTGCCAACAGGCTGATGATAAATAATGAAACTACCATGATGAATGCATCATCATTATTACTTCAACCTGAATTAAATCATAGCATGGGACAATATGCGAATGTGAGTTATTTTATAAAACGATACCTTACGCCGGGGATGGTTTCGTTGGATCGAGGTATTAAAGATAAATTGATAGCATATGCTAAACAGGATGAAGATATTGATTTAAAGGCATTGGCCATGGCAGGCCTTCATTATAGTCAATACCAAAATCCAGAAATTCAATTATTTTTAACCGAACAATTGGAGAAAATGGACGAGATAGAAGAATCCGTCCGTCATCGATGGGGACTTATTTTAGATTATTTTGGTACTGTTTTCTATTTAATTGGCGACCGTCCCAGAGCCATTGAATGCTACGAATTGGCGAAAGAAGTTTTGCCCAACGATCATCAAATTGCAGAAAATTTACTCAAAGCGAAAACTTAATTGTTGAATAATGATTTGAGAGCAGGGTAAAGTTTTTCATACGGCAAATTCTGGCCAAAATAAAATTCTCCCTTAGCATCTTGCAATATCAACTCCCAATGGAGGTGTGATTCTTCCCGGGTGCCCATGGTACCGGGCTGGGTTCCGGTATTTCCTGATTGTGCAAATACATCTCCGGCCTTTATGATATAGCCTGGTTTTATTTTTGGATTTATATGGGACAAATGGGCATAAATAGTGATAGAACGAAACCCGGGAAAAAGGTCAAATCCATGATCAATCACCACAACCTTGCCAAGCAGCACCGTATTAAAAATATCTGATGGCGTACGGTTTAATCTTGTAGCCCGTTTTAGAATTTCGATACGAAAATCAGCAGGCACTTCTTCATAATGTAGATCGGAACGAATGATGATTCCATCTGCCGCAGCCATCACTTCCGTCCCCCAATTTGAGAAAAAGTCAATTCCCCGGTGGATACCGGATCGATAAGCTCTGGGTGCATTGGGTAATCGTGATGCTTTTCGAGGCACATTTAAATCCTTACATGGGAGTAATAATGGCACGGTTGGGAATAATTGGAGGAAATCGGGGATATGTCCGTCTCTATCAAATAATGGCTCAATTGGTGTATCCATGCTCATTTTTGCTAAATAATGGCGCATAAGGGGCAATACAGCGCTCGTATCCACTGAGTAGGTGATGATGGTACTATTGTTGCGTTTTTCTAATTGTACAAGCGATCGAATTAATAAATAATTGGAAAATGTTTCAGTAAGATAATCTGTAGCCATGGCCTTGGATGAGTCATGTAATTCCGGCTGAATAATACGGATTAAATCTCCCCATGAAATGGGCGATTGGGCGATCGTTGCTAGAGAATCCAACTCTGAAAGCGATAGATCGGTAAAAATCTTTGCTGTAAGATCATTATCAGAAATAATGACAGAAGGTGTGACCGTTTCAACGATTGTTATTTCCGGCGGCGATTGAGAGGGCATGGGAGGCACACAAGCGGCGAGTGCAGCCAATAATAAAAAAAAGGATCGCTTCAACGAATCAGGAGATGGTTTTTAATATGTCGATTCCATCAATATATATTTGATTGGGATCACCAATAATGGTGGAATGGCAAATATTTGAAAAGATTGATGATTTTTCATCCATATCATCCAATCCTTTTAGAAATAATAATTGGACGGTAGGAATTTCAGCAATTTTCAATGCATCTAAAATTGAATATTCGTACCGAGCCCAAGCCATTGGAGCGAAAAGAAAACCATGGGCCCAATTGCGGTTGCGCTGAATAAAGTTGATAGCCTGAAATACTTTATGTGTTTGACTGATTTTTAAATTTATATCTGAATTTCTCACATGCAATCGGAGCGCTTTATTGATTTTATCCAACGTTATCCGCTGTTTGGATTGAGCAGAAATTGATCCAAGTAAATTCAGATTAGGTCCGTGTAATACAATTATATTCATCATAATCTCATCTGAAATTTACCGCATTGGAACCAAATGACCGATAATATAGCCGATAATTATGCCAGTCAATAAAGCCAGGGTCAATACGCGGGATTTAGTGAATTCGGTGCGATATCCCTTTTTAATAGCAACGGCGCCTACAAAATATCCCAATGCATTCAACAGCCAAAAGAAAGGAATAGCGAACACTTTCACAATGAAGGGACCAATTAAGGGGACCGCAGCAATAAGGGCAGCTAACCCGGCAAAGGCCTGAGTAAAAACACCAATAACAACTGTACCAAAAAGAACAACTTTTTCATCAATGCCAAGTTTTAAGGCGATGACGATTGCAAGTATAATTGCTATCCATATTAACATGGGCTTTCTATATGTTTTGAAAATGGAATATTTAGTCATTTTTAATTACAATCTCGTAAGGGAATCCGTATGCATTTATAATTACTCGGATTATACGACGATTTCCATTTCGTTCCACCCAGATTTGACAGACACCATCCGGGTTAGATGCATATTGCATGAAACGGTCAGTTTGGGTTAAAAACCCCGTTGTTTCATCAATATGTTTGAAATCCATCCGAAAATGATCACATAATATATTGGTATGCCCAATGGTTATTGTTTCTGTTCCGGCCCATAAAAACCGACCGAGTATTGGTTTACCCTCGTGGTCCATTTCAAACCATTGTGTATCTAACATTTTATAGGTTCGACGTGTAACCATGGCAAACATGGTAAATATGGTTTTGGTTGAATCGCCGCGAACGCGAGTTTCCTTTTTATATTTTAGAATGCCATCATTCAATTCGATTAAACATTTCTGGTCAAAATTTTCTTGTCGTATTTTCTTTTGAAATGTTTTTAATCCAAAGTGCGTGGAATCAAAATAAGTCCAATATGTGTTATCTGACGGCCAGATAAAATCAACAATTCCATTTGTTTTAAACTGCAGATTAATGGAATCAGGTTTTAATGTCAATTGGGCATCTGCTATGGAGAATCCATATACTTTGGCAGAATAATTCTGACTGAATATTATGGTGCTAAAAAGAGAAAAAAAGAATATCCTGCACATGACAGGTCAAGATTAGGTTATACCGAGAAAAAACCCTGCGATCCAAAAATAAAGTGCAACGCCCAGAATATCAATGGCTGTCGTCACAAAAGGACCGGTTGCTACGGCAGGATCAATATCAAATCGATTAAGGATTAAGGGGACCAGGGACCCAATTGTTGCAGCAATAATCATGGATGCACAAATGCTCAAGCCCACAACGAGTCCCAGCATTGGAGAAACATCCAAAAATCGAAAAATGGCAAAAACGCCTAAAAGAATTCCGTATAAAATTCCCAGAATAAGACCGACACGCATTTCTTTTAATAAAATTTTTACTGAATTTTCTAACCCAACCCGACCGGTAGCTAACCCGCGCACAATGATGGTTGAGGATTGAGTGCCGATATTACCCCCCATCCCGATAATGACTGGGATAAATGCCGCCAGAACAATAGTGCTTTGAAGAATATTATCAAAAGCACCGATAATGAATGCAGCAAGAATACCACCCACCCAGCTGGCGAAGAGCCATGGGAACCGCATGCGGGCATTATCCCAGGAGGATTTTAATAGAATTTCCCGATCTTTACCGGCACCGACCATTTGTAAAAAATCTTCTGTTGCCTCTTCTCGGATAATATCCACCACGTCATCCACCGTGATAATCCCTAGTAATTGATCTTCAGCATCAACCACAGGGACCGCCAGAAAATTGTATTGAGATACAATCATAGCCACCTCCTCCTGATCCGTTTCGGGCCTGACCGAATGGACCTTGCGAGACATGATATCTTCCAAAGTCGTGTCGCTGGACGTAGTGACTAAATCTCTTAGGGAAACAACCCCAGTTAATCGTTTGTCGTCATCCACCGCATACAAATAAAACACCATTTCCGCTTCTTCCTGATCTTGAAGTGCCGCAATCGCGTCAATCGCTTTGGTTTCTTCGTGCAGTGTAAACACATCTGTATACATGAGACTCCCGGCACTGTCTTCAGGGTAAGCCATGATTTCTTCCAGCTTTTCCTGTTCTTCAGCTTGGAGAAGATCGATGACAGCAGCAGCATAATCCTCATTGACCAACCCCATGAGATGGGCGATCTCATTGGAGCTGGCTTCTTCTAGAATAGTTGCCATACGTTGGGGTGTTACTTGGTCCAAAAGACGAACCGTAATAGATTCATCTAATTCGCTTAAAAACTCCACCGATTCTTCTGATGGAGGCATCATGGCAAAAATGGTATCTTGCTCCTCATCATTAAAATACCGATAGATTAGGGCCATATCAGCTGGATGTGTTTTACCAATCAGTTTTATAATATTCGAATTGGCATGGCGGCGAAGCAATCGTCTAAACGTATCCCTGAGGAGAGTAATTTCTGTATCAAACATTTCTTTTTTCATTTCATGTCTCCCGCCGGTTTTTCAATTGTTTGAATCCAATCCAAAAAGAGGTGATTGCCAAAAATAATATCATGGGGTTGATGTGTCCATGCCATAGAATGAAGGATTCAAATGAATCACCCATAGATGCGAACAGTAGAGAAGTTGCATTAATGATAACATGAAATATAATACTGGGAATGATTGAGTTCGTATGCCATGCTAGATATCCAAGGATTACACCGAGTAAATAAATTTGAATCATCCAATAAGGATTAAAATGGATAATGGCGAAAAATAAGCTTGAAAATAAAATGGCACGTGTAATGTCCCCCCAAGCATCCTCCAGATATTTTTGCAAAAATCCTCGAAACAAGACTTCTTCTCCAATGGGAGCCAAAAGGACAATGGTGAATAGGAGTAATACCAGGGATAAAGGATTTTCCGGTGTCAGGAGCGCTTCAACCTGGAGAAATGAATCAGGCATTGGAATAACCAAGCCCACCAATATATTAATCTCATCAGAAATAATCATGGCACCCATAGATAGTAAAACGGTAGAATAAACGATACTTTTTGATACAGTATTTAATCGAAGGGATTCCTGAAGAGAATAGTTTTTTTTCAGTAAAAAAACAATCACTGGGACGACCAAAACACTTTGGCCGATAAACATAGCAAAATAAGTGGAAAGGCCCGGCTTAGCGCCGGAAAGAATAGACGGATCCAAGGCACTGAATATGGAGCCAATAATCAGGGCTGAGAGGACCGATAATAAAACGATCCCAAATGCAAACCGTACTGTGTGGGTCTGTGTCATAAGGGTCTGAATCCAACGTGTTCATTAGCTAAGAAGTTACGGCTTTCTCCATAAACAGAGAAACAAGAGGTTATTTTGTTAAATGGTGAAGTAAAATGCCCATAGACACACCAACATTTAGAGATTCCCCCGATCCAATTTTTGGAATTGCCACCAATTGATTTAAAGAAGGTTTAATATCTTTGCAAATACCATGGGCCTCGCTTCCCATAACAAGGACCCATTTTTCACGTGTTTTTTCCAATGATTGCATGGGGTTTCCCTTTTGATCTGCACCGATGATTGTATAATCTGTAAAATCATTTACAGGCATGGTTCCTATCCAGGAAAGGTAGAAGTGGGCTCCCATAGCACCGCGAACGACTTTCGGATGAAAAGGGTCGATACACCCTTCAGACATTGCAATATTATGGATCCCAAACCACAAGGCTGTTCGGAGTATTGTACCCATATTTCCCGGGTCTGAAACATGGTCCAAATAAATAAAATGACTATTCATTACTGGGGGACTGAATGTTGGTATCTTGCATATTGCAAGAAGCCCGGGTGGTGTTGCAGAGGGAGAAAGCTGCTGCATTTCAGAAGGTGATATAGATTCATTTTGTATATTACGAATGGAGTTCATGAAGCCTGGATTTTTTTGTGAAAATTCATTTGTCCAGAAAATGGATTTAATAGAGGCCTTTGCAATTACGGCTTCATGGACGGAACGGAATCCCTCAACAAGGAAAAGGCCATGTTCACCTCTGTATTTTTTATGCACGAGGGAACGGATAAGCTTCATCTGGTTTTGACGCATCATTTAGCCTGATATTCAATTTTTCCATTCACAATGGTATATCGTATTTTAGTTTTTAGGATTTTATCTTCTGAAACTGTCATAATGTCTTGAGATAAAACGGTAAAATCAGCATATTTTCCCACTTCGATTGAGCCTTTAATATTTTCTTCAAAGGCGCCATAAGCGGCGTTAATGGTATAGCTTTTTAATGCTTCAAATCGAGTCATTTTCTGATCCGGCTCAAAGCCGCCATCGGGAGTTCCGTTGAGTGTTTTTCGAGATACGCTGGCATAAAAGTTGGCAATGGGGTTTACCGGTTCTACGGGTACATCGGTGCCGTTAATTACAATGGCACCAGAGTCCATTAACTTTCGCCAAACATAGGCACCTTCTTTAATTCTTTTGGGTCCCAAACGATAGATGGCCCAAGGCCGGTCTGAACTTAAATGGATGGCCTGAATAGAAGGAATGACACCCATTTCTGCAAATCTGGGAATATCTTTAGGATCAATATGCTGGGCATGTTCGATACGCCAACGATGGTCGATATCAGGGTTTTCATCAAAGACGGCTTCATATTGGTCCAGAACTTCCCGATTAGCCCGATCGCCAATGGCATGCGTATTTACCTGGAATCCATTGGCGAACCCATTGGAGGAAACTTCATAAACATATTCCATGGACTGCGTGGCCATACCCACATGCCCCGGCCGATCTATATAATCATCCAGCAGCCATGCACCTCTGGAACCCAACGCCCCATCTGCATTCAGCTTAATAGATCGAATCGTTAAATAATCACCACCCGTACCAATCTCAGGTCCCTTTTCATACCACTCCTCAAGTAAATCCGGATCCCGACTAGTTAGCATAACATAAAGCCGAACTTTTAATTTCCCGGCGTTTAACCCGTTTCGGTAAATCTCAATTGCACTTCGGCCTGAGCCTGCATCTTGAAAGGAAGTAATACCATTTTCTAAACTGGCCTGAACGGCAAGATTGAATGCCATTTCAGCATTACCACTCCCCTCAACAGGTACATTGCGGCTGATTAAACCCTGAGCGCGTTCATTAAAAATACCGGTTGGTGTTCCCTTCAAATCTTTTATGATTTCTCCCGTATCCCCGAACTGTGACTCGGCACTAATACCGGAAATTTCCATGGCTTTTTTATTCGCGAAACCGGCATGGCCGCTGGCGTGGGTTAACCACACAGGATTATTGGGTGAAACGGCACTCAGTTTCTCATGGGTTTGAAATCCTTTCACGGTGGTGTTGGGTGTGGATGTCCATTTACTCTGGTGCCACCCGCGGCCCAAAATCCATTCCCCGGGCTCACTCTTTTCTACCGCGGAAGCAACCATATCAACCAGTTCATCATAATTAGAAATCGTTGTGAGATCCAGACGCATTTTTGCAAACCCTAATCCCATGAAGTGGCCATGGCCCTCGATAAGCCCCGGAATCATGGTTCCCCTATTTAAATTGATCACCTGGGTTTGGGCTCCAATCCATTGTGAAATATTTCCTTGAGACCCCACGGCAATAATTTTTCCATCCTTAACCGCCACAGATTCGACCAGTGGATTAAATTCATCTACCGTATATATCTTCCCATTTTGAATAACCATATCGGCTGTATTTTTTTCACAACCAATCCATAAAAGTAAAATGATCGGGAATAATGTTATTAATTTGGTATGCAAGGGGACCTCCATTAATGATTTCATAAGGGCAAAGATAATGCCCATAAAGGATCTTCCTCAACAAAATCATCTGTTGGACGGGCTTGGTGAACCCGCTAATTTGTTCTTTTAATTTTTGAGAAAAAACATGTCAAAAGGCGTTACACCCCAAAGTAAAAATTATTCAGCTTGGTATACCGATGTTGTTACTAAAGCGGAATTAGCTGATTATGGTCCCGTCAAAGGCACCATGGTCATTAGGCCCTATGGATTTTCCCTTTGGGAGAACATTAAAGACATATTTGATAGCATGATTAAGGAAACGGGCCATGTGAATGCTTATTTTCCTTTATTTATTCCAAAATCCTTTCTGGCAAAGGAAGCAGAACATATAGAAGGCTTTGCTAAAGAATGTGCTGTGGTCACCCATACTCGTCTCAAATCGGATGGTAAGCATGGTGTTGTTGTTGATCCAGATTCAAAACTGGAAGAAGAAGTGATTGTGCGTCCCACATCAGAAACGGTGGTTTGGGCCATGTATAAAAAATGGATTCAATCCTATCGGGATTTGCCCTTGCTCATAAACCAGTGGGTCAATGTTGTTCGCTGGGAGATGCGAACGCGCCTATTCTTGCGAACAACGGAATTTCTTTGGCAAGAAGGCCATACGGCCCATGCTACTGCCCAGGAAGCCTTAGACGAAACATTACTCATTTTAGATTTATATCAACAATTGGCTGAAGATTATCTCGCCATGCCTGTTCATACCGGGTTAAAATCAGAATCAGAAAAATTTGCCGGGGCAGAAGCAACCTATTGTATCGAAGCCTTAATGGGAGATAAACGTGCGCTTCAGGCAGGGACATCTCATAATCTCGGGCAGAATTTTGCCAAAGCTTTTAATGTAACCTTTCAAACAAAAGACAATAAAGAAGAACTGGTTTATGCAACAAGTTGGGGCATAAGCACACGGCTTGTGGGGGCGGTTATTATGACCCATGGAGATGATAAAGGGCTGAGGCTGCCACCAAAAATCGCCCCATTTCAGGTGGTGGTGGTTCCTATATTTCGAGATGAAGAAAGTATGGTGGCGGTAAAAAATTATTTATCACCCATATTATCGATGCTCAGGGATGGTGGAATCCGAGTACATGAGGATTGGCGAAAGGAGAGCCCCGGTTTCAAATTTAATGAGTGGGAAATGAAGGGCGTGCCCCTTCGCATGGAAGCGGGACCCAAAGATATTAAAAATGGGAAAGTGGTACTGGTTCGGAGAGATAGCGGTGAGAAATTATTTGTTCAAAAAGATGCGGTTGGGGAAATTGTACCCAAACTTTTAGAGGATATCCAGAAGACATTATTTGACGAAGCAAAAGATTTTCGAGAAAAGAATACGCATCGCGTTTCATCCTATGATGATTTCAAGGATACAATCGCAAACAAAGGAGGCTTTGTTAGATGTGGGTGGGACGGCACGCGAGAAAGCGAGAGGGCCATCAAGGAAGAAACCAAAGCGACCATTCGTGTTATTCCACTTGATGAAAATCCAAAAGAATTGAAATGTATCTATTCAGGAAAGCCGGCGCGTCACGAAGTCCTTTTTGCAAAGGCATATTAGGGTTTTGGGAAATAATGCCAATCCTTCTAGGATTTGTATTATTATAAGCATGTGATTATCCACTCAGTAGCTATAGTCCTAAAGCGATTTCCATATAGTGAAACCAGCATTATTGCCCGATGCTTTGTCCGGGGAATGGGCAAAGTCAGTTTTATTGTCCACGGCGCTCATAGAAAAAAGTCACCCATGGGCGCCTATTTTCAGCCGATTAATTGTTTAGACCTGGTTTATTATTTCAAGGAATCCCGGGATCTCCAAACCATTTCCAAAGCAGCTTTTTCCAATAATTGGTCTGTTATTCCTACGGATTTGAAAAAAATTTCTTATGCCATGGCTTTAATCGAGCTTACGGACAAATGTCTCACGGACCATGATGCCCACCCAGATTTATATGATGAATTAGTCCGTACATTAAAACGAATTGACCAGGAAGAAAAACAGCTGAATTTGGCTTATTGGTTTTACCAATATCAGTTATTGAAGCACTTGGGCTTTAAACCGGATTTTTCCCAGGCAGAACTGGACTTTGTCCCTCTTCCTAATCCATATGCCGGTCCCAATTCAAAAGTGGTATTTGATCATTTTCAACAAAACCAAACCGGGATGCAAACGGGATTAAGGATTACGGCACAGGATAGAAAAGCGATCAGCGATTATTTAAATACGCGCCTGGGCATTCATTTTGATAGTATTCGCAATTTAAAATCACTCCAGATTTTGCGTGAAATGGTTGTAGCGTGATATATAAAGGGAAATTACAGTGGGCGGATGGTGTGTCTTTTATAGAAACGGATGAAGGGGAGCGATTCCTTGAGGAAAACCGGATTTGGAACGGTTATCTTCATCATTGGGTCAACCAAAACGTCTGTGCCCGGAAACTGCCCCAGCAAGATTATGAAACTGGCGAGCCGATTATTATCATGTGGCCGGATCTACCGCCATCAGAAAATCCATATGTTGAAATATACTATAATGAGCGATTGATAAAATATCCTGCATCGACCTTTGGTCATAATGCCATCAATGTGAATGGTGAATTTTTTAATTTTTCTCACTTGATTAATGAAAATGAATCCATGGATGAAGCTGAATATATGTACCGGCCGGCTTTGGGTGAATTTGCGCCATCGCCCATCACAGGGAAATTTGAAATCTTAGAAGATGGTACTGCATATTATGACAAGTTTGGACGGAATTTCATGCGCGGTATCCATGTGATCCGACTAGAAGGAATAGATGCAGACTATCTATCGGGGATTTACCACAATGAGCTCAAGACAATTCATGCAACGACACCTCATCCGGATTATCCAGAAAAATATAAGGACTTTAGTTTTTACAAACGGAGTTGCACCACCCTGATCAGGGATGGGCTTCGACAATATGGATTTAAAAAAATCACTGGGTTTCTTCCGCGAGATTTTTTCATCAGCGCCGCTGTGTCATTGATGAAAGCACAGAAGGAAATGGATCTTACGGTTCAATTATATAATCGTCCCCAGTTGAAAGTGCCGGAAGCACCCTTTAGTAAAAACTCATTTCCCATGAATCCCATGAATTGGATTCGATTGAAAAAACTGCAGGGGATGGTATAATTATTTAATCAATAAAATTGGAACGGAATTCCCCCTAAATATGTATAAATTCGTAAAATAACGCAAAAGATATGCAATATCAATTTCAATCAGAACAGGGGAATATTCCTTTTCGGCCACAAATATTCACGGAAGCAATCAAAGTGCTGATTTCCGTCAATGCAGTTGTTTTCCTTATTCGGATCATTGCCAAAAATCAAATAGACTTGGCTCAAATATTTGGTCTCTCATCCGAATCCATCTGGCCCATGATCTGGCAACCCTTAACCTACATGTTTGTCCATGGTGATTTCTTTCATATTTTTATGAATATGTTTGTTTTATGGATGTTTGGTTCAGAATTGGAATCCATTTGGGGACGTGATGGATTTATAAAATATTATTTTACCACCGGTGTGGGATCCGGGTTAGTGTGGCTGTTATTTAATGTTGGCAATCCCTACACTGTCTTGATTGGGGCCAGTGGCGCTATTTATGGATTACTTTTAGCCTATGGACTCATGTTTCCTAATCGAAAAATTTTAATTTATTTTCTGTTTCCAATTAAAGTGAAATACTTTGTTATCTTTTTAGGTTCCATGGCTTTTGTTTCTTCCATGGGCACATCGGGTTCTAGCATCAGCCACTTAACCCATCTTTCAGGCATGGTGATCGGGTATATTTATCTAAAATCGCCATGGACATGGCCGAGGCTGCGGCTTTTGATTAATTCAAAAGTTGCGGAAGTACGACATAATAAAGTGGAACGGAAAAAAGCAAGAAAAATGAACATGCAGCAGACCGTGGATCGTCTATTGGATAAAATCAATAAGGTCGGCTATGATGGTCTCACTGAAGACGAAAAAGATGAATTATACACACACAGCCGGCATTTGGGACGAGATCAGGAAAAAGATTAATATCAATCTTTCTTTTTCTTCTCGATCACCTTAAAAACTTTCTCTCCCTTTTTAGCCATACGGTATTTCTCCCGGGCCAATTCTTCAATGTACTTATAGTCAGTCTTGAGTTTTGTTTTTTCACCCTCTAAAGTGAGTTTTTCTTTTCTCAGTTCATTGATTCTTTCCTGGATGTGGACTCTTTCTTGTTTCAAGCTATAGAGTTGATATAGTCCATGATCTCCAAAAAAGAAGATGATTAGCAATGCCACAGCACCCATCACCAAAATAGCACGTATGACCCGTTTTTGCACATCAACACTGGAAGATCCTGTAGCGTGTTTTCGTTTTATACGGCCAGATTTTCCCTTGGTACTCACGAGAAGCCTAATACTTCTTTCCCGGGAAATTGAGCTGAAGATCCAAGAGCCTCCTCAATGCGAAGTAGCTGATTGTATTTTGCGATTCGATCCGTCCGGGAAGCAGAACCGGTTTTAATTTGTCCCATACCCATGGCCACAGCAAAATCTGCAATAATTACATCTTCTGTTTCGCCCGATCGGTGAGAAATCACTGCTCCGTAATGATTGGCTTTGGCCAATTCAATCGCTTGAATGGTTTCGGTTACCGTGCCGATTTGGTTTAGTTTAATCAGGATTGCATTCATGGCATTTTCATCAATGGCACGTTGGAGGCGGGTCAAATTGGTTACGGTTAGATCATCTCCCACTATTTGAACACGATTACCTATTGCGCTGTTTAACTGCTGCCATCCCTTCCAATCGTTTTCATCCAACCCATCTTCGATTGAAATGATTGGATATTGGTTTGCCAATGAGGTGAGATATGCAACCATTTCTTCCGATGAATATTGTTTATCTTCTGACGCAAGATGGTAGAGACCATTTTTATATATTTCACTGGCAGCCACATCTAAAGCTAAAAATAAATCTTTTCCTAATGTATAAGGTGTTTTTTCAATGGCTTCTAAGATGACTTCCACCGCCTCCGCATTGGAGCGGAGGTTTGGCGCAAAGCCACCTTCATCCCCCACAGAAGTATTGAGTCCTTTTTTCTGCAAAACAGATTTCAGGTGATGAAAAGTTTCTACACCCATTTGAAGGGCGGATGAAAAAGAATTTGCACCAATAGGAAAAACCATAAACTCCTGGATGTCTACATTATTATCTGCATGGCTTCCGCCGTTTAAAATATTCATCATTGGAATAGGAAGCATATTGGATTGTTCATTACCCAGATAAGAATAAAGGGGTTGATCTACGGATCCAGCAGCGGCCCTGGCTACAGCCATGGAAACGCCTAAAATCGCATTGGCACCTAGATTGGATTTATTAGGGGATCCATCCAAATCAATCATGGCTTGATCAATGTCGGCCTGGTTGTTGGCGTTCATGCCAACCAAATGATCTGTAATAAGCGTATTGACGTTATTAACCGCAGTCTGAACCCCTCTTCCCAAATAGCGATTTTTATCTCCGTCACGAAGTTCCACTGCTTCATGTTTACCTGTGGATGCACCGGACGGAACCATGGCGCTTCCAATAGTACCATCCTCTAATGTCACATCAACCTCAACAGTGGGATTCCCTCGTGAATCGAGCACTTCGTGTCCAATAATATGTGTAATTTTTAATATTGTCATGAACTTTCCAAAATTTTCATATTGAATTCAGAGTGAGATTTTAGTCATATAAAGGGGGATTCACGAAGAGAAAAGGTGAAAAAATGTAACCTATTCAAAAATTATTGATTAATTATATATTCTTGTTAAATTCCATGCGACAGAAATGACAGTGGATAAGAAAACCACATGCATAAACAAGATAGAATTGAATAATAAGGGGACAGGGGATACCTGCCCCCTTTTTTATTCAATTTAACATAACCAAGGAGGAACCTAATGGCTGATTTCACTTCAACCGTACAAGGTATTGCTAATTCCGTAGTTGGCTTAATCAAAGCCCTAATCGTGATGTTTGTATTTGTAAACATCCTTTACTCAACAGGCTTTGACCCCATCGGCGGTTTAGTAGACTTGGTAGAATCATTCCTAGATGGAGGATTCTCTGGTCTGTTAGCCTTGTTAATCTTTGTTTCTTTTGCAGGTTAATCGGTAGATTGTTGGCGTTCTTTACTGAGCACCGATCTACTATAATAATCCTAGGAGTTAACAAATGAATAAGGCCTTTGAAACCATTACTGCGTTTATCGGGGATATTACCGATCTTTTAAAAGGGTTGGTTGTACTCGGAATCGTAGTTGGTATTCTCTATGACGATTACTTCGGCGTCATTGCTGGCATTGGCAACTTAATGAGTAAATTCGGCGATGCCGGGTTTGCTGGCCTGCTTGCCTTGATGCTCATTGTATTTTGGTACAAGAAGTAAGCGCCAAGAAGTAAGTAAAAAAAGCGTCCCGATATATATCGGGACGCTTTTCCTTTAAGGACGATTGATATATAAAATACGATATATCATTATTTTTTTATGGTCAACCGTTCATCTATGGGCTGCTTTCGAACACCCATTTCTTTCCCCCATGAATGCTGGCTTGGGCATGAGCCATATTAATTTTAACAGAAATATTTTAGGGTCAATTATGGATCCTGCATCATTAGCCATGGGTAGTAAAATTCGATTTGCAGGTCAGACAGGCCGAACATTTAATTTAAAACCATTATCACATCATAATTTTGTAGGGGAGATTCCAAGTCGTTTTGGAAATTTTGCGCTTGGGATCCAAACGTTTGGTGTAAAACAATATAAAGAATCTACGGTTTCTCTTGCCTATGACCGTCGGATAAAACAAAGATTACGGGGTGGCGTGACCGTCAATATGTATTCCCTTTCCATCCCAAATTATGGATCAGCGACCACCAGGGGGATATCTCTTGCTGGCAGGTCAACTTAAACAACAATATTCGATGGGGGACCATATTACATAATATCAATGGGCCAACCATTGGAAAGTCGAAGGACCCATTACCCCAACTCATTTTATCGGCCCTGTCCTTTCACCCTACAAAAAGTATATCTGTACAAATCGAGTGGGAACAGGATACGGCTTATGAAGGAAAATTCAAAACAGGATTCAGCTTTCAGCCAAAAGACTGGTTCTCACTCCATACGGGATTTGTATCAGGGACCGGCCAGATGACTGGCGCTGTTGGGATCAATCTTTATCAGGTGAATATAAATTATGCATTGGCAAGCCACCCGCAATTGGGACCGTCTCATTGGATGGGGTTTACTATTCCTTTGGGTAGGTAACCCACTCGCTTCGGCCCAAACTTCTGAAGATATTCTGAGGTTAATTTCTCAGGATGAGGAGGATACAGTTCATGAAGATGAATTGATTATTCTGGATGATATTCTTTCAAAATCCACGGGCTTAACCCACCAATTATTGGAAGAAATATTGGCACTGACCTTTTTAGCGAATGAATATTATGATCTAATTCGCAACTCATTGGATAGTCCTGACTTTACATCGTTGAAAACATCACAAAAAATTTCCCCTGCCTTGATGTTCATTTTTGTTACCTTACAAAGGAATAAAGGGGTTCCTCACAAAATTCATATTCAGCAAATTGTATCCATGACCGATGGAGTACGATATCGCTGGAAAGGAAGGATGGATACAATGACCCAGGAAATGGGTGCACTATCCGTTCGTAATCGGTATGGGGTAGATATTTTAGATCAGCATAATTTATATATTCAACAAAGAACCGGTAATAGACGCTGGATTGCAGGGGATCATCAAATGGCCTTTGGGTTTGGCCTTATATCAGGTAAACCATTTCCCGCAAGAAAAGGATGGAGCACTGTGAATACAGGCACTTCTGTCCAAAATGGGCTGAAAGGATATAAATCGTCAACGGGAATGAATCGAACCAGGGGGTTCGCCATTGAACAGAAAACACATGTTGGAACCTTCACTGTTTCCCACGGTCAAGGGGGAGAGGAAAAAAACAATAATAGAAATTTCACTAGAGGGGCATGGCAATATGAAAATTCATCCATATTAATTGGGACCGTTTTTGCACCGAGAGCTCAATCCATTTCGGATCTTATAATTTTGAAAATATTCGTGCCGGTGGAGAATTATCACTTGGGGCTGGTCCCCTATCCATAATTTTTGGATTAAACTATCGTATTCGCCCCTTTAAATATATTATTCAATACAGAGATATAAATTCCAGTTCTATGGGTCAAATGGGCAACCCCATGGTAGAATGGCGCGGTACAGATTTGTCAGAAACAGGTTTCTTCCAAGGAGCATATATTCGTGTGGGGAAAACAAATCTCATGATTTATGCCGATATGTTTCAACACCATATTCGGGAAATAAACGGTTATGAAATTGGGCTCAGAACAGAAACAAAAATAAGATACCATAAAATTATTTTTCAGGTGAAAAAAGAACAAAAAGATGCAACAAATGATGTAGTATATGCACCTTTGGTGGTTCTGGGGTTCCAAAAAAAAGACGGTATTAAATTAGAACATCAATATGATCAAAAAACCTGGCGGACTCAGGTGAAATATCAGTTTGTCACGACAGGTGAAAAAGAAATCCATCAGAGCCATGGGTTAGATTTTCGATTCCATATATATCAGCAGCATTACCGATTAGAATTGGATTGGATGGGGGCCATGATTGATCACTTTGATTCGAGGGTCTATTTCTGGGATGTGAATCTTCCGGGAGAAATGCTTACGCGGATGATCTCCCATTCGAGTCACAGCCAGGGGGTGAAGATATTGTTTAATATTTCTAATGCATCCAAGTTGGGTCTGAAAATTCGTGTGAATTATTTAGATTTGTCTTTTAACTCCAATGTGGATATATCCGGCGGATTATTTATTCAAGCCGCGCTATAGTCGCTTATTGATTCCAGCCTCAATCAAGGATAATTTCCAGACTATGTTTCGTCGCACATTTAACGTTTTTTTAATCATGTCCGCCATTGCCTCTATAGGAATTTCCGGCTCCGTCCGTGTGGTGAACCGATTGGATAACTCCATGGATGATATCAAAACACTTGATCGATTGAGAGGGACATATGTGTCCACAAAAGATGTGTCCCGCATTCTTGCGAAGAGGAAGCCCTTCATTAATGAAGCACGAGGGAAAATGGTGTTATACCTTGGAGATAACCGTATCAAGATTTCTGGGAATAGCAGTTATATTTTAGTGGATGAGCAAGTATATCAAATGCCCATGCACGCCATTTGGACGCAAAACGATATTTATCTCCCGGCGGAATCCTTCTTTAATATTGTAAAACGAACTACATTGCCGGGGATTCATTATGACGCACGTCGGATGGTTTTAGATATCGATATGAAAGAATTTAATATTTTGGGTGTTGAAATTTCTCAAAAAGCCAATGGAACCATTTTACGGGTGCGTACACGTCATACATTTCCGGAGGGGAATATCAGTTCTTTCTTCCATGAAAATGGATGGTTTTATTTAACGGTTGCAGGTGGGTTGGCAGATACAACTGAAATTCGGCGAAGCGATACACGGGGCGTTATTCGAACAATTGCGGCAGACCAACTGGGAAAAACGGCACAATTGGCATTTCAGATGCGAAGCAAAGTCCAAAGCCACGAAGTATATCAAAATAAAGACCCGGGCGAAATTGTAATCACCTTGCGTACGCCAATGGATAATAGTGTGGCGCGGATTAAAAAAGTAAAAGATCGTTGGCGGTTGGACACGGTTGTTTTGGATGCAGGACATGGTGGTAAAGACCCGGGGACTACTGGACGTAAAGGAACAAAAGAAAAAGATATCGCATTGGATATTGTAAAGCGCGTGGGTTTACTATTAGAGAAGAACACAAAATTAAAAGTGATTTATACACGGGAAGAAGACCTGTGGATCCCTCTTTGGAAAAGGACCAAAATTGCCAATGAATCAAATGGAAAACTTTTTATTAGCGTTCATTTAAATTCAAACCCCAACAGAACAGCATATGGTTTTGAAACCTATTTACTCCGCCCAGGGAAAACGGAAGATGCAATTGAAGTGGCCGCTCGTGAGAATGAAGTGATCAAATTAGAAGACCGCTCTAAAAATAAATATCAGGATTTATCCGGAGAAAATTTAATCATGGCCACAATGGCTCAAAGTGTATTTATGAAAGAAAGCGAAGAATTAGCAGCCATGGTTCAAGAAGAAATGGGAAAAAATATCAAATCCAAAAACCGGGGGGTAAAGCAAGCTGGTTTTCACGTATTAATTGGTGCCAGCATGCCTAATGTATTAATTGAGGCAGGATTTTTAACCAATGCAAATGAAGAGAAAAAACTTCGAAAACCTAAATATCGCCAATTGATCGCAAATTCAATCTATAAAGCCATTGTAAAATTTCGTTATTCCCGCGAACAATACCTCGCCGAAAGCTAACAATGGCTTCCCCGCAGCCGATTGCTGTTTTTGACTCCGGCTTGGGCGGCCTGACTGTGGTTAAAGCTTTACAGAATAATCTGCCAAACGAATCGATCATTTATTTTGGCGATACTGCTCGGGTTCCTTACGGAAATAAAAGTCAAAATCTCATCCAGGAATATGGGAAAGAAATCACTGAATTTCTGATTGAAAAAGGGGCGAAAACAGTGATTGTGGCATGTAACACTGCTTCTGCTTTGGCTTTGCCGTTCCTTAAAAAAACATATAATATACCCATGATTGGCGTAATTGATCCGGGGGCTGAAATGGCTTACACGGTGACGAAATCTAAAAAAATTGGTATTATTGGTACCTTCGCGACTATTCAGTCAAAAGCCTATGAAACAGCACTCCAACATTTAGATAATACCATAATAACCACAGCCATAGCTTGTCCTCTTTTTGTGCCTTTGGCAGAGGAAGGCTGGTTGGCTGGGGATGTGCCATTCTTAATTGCAGAAACCTATTTATCCGAATTGGTTGTCCAAGATATCGATACACTTATTTTGGGATGCACCCATTATCCACTGTTAATCCCTGTTTTAGAAAAAGTAGTGGGTAATGGCATCCGGATTGTGGATTCCGCAGAGACAACAGCAAAATATACGGCCGATTTACTTAAAGAATTAAATTTGCTCACAGATAATGAAACCGAAGGAAAGATGGAAAATTATGTGACGGATTTACCTGTGCGTTTTAAACGGGTTGCCCGGAGATTTTTGGGAAGAGAAATAAACCATGTGTCCCCAGTCCATCTTAGTTGATTTCGACTCACGACTAGATTATTTATACAACCTCAAGCGCTTGGGTATAAAAGTTGGCTTGGAGCATACAATTGAATTGTTAAAGCGGTGCGGTGATCCCCAACTTCATTTCAAATCCATCCACATTGCCGGTACAAACGGAAAAGGATCAACATGTGCTATTGTGAGTTCCATATTGATGGAAGCAGGACTAAAAGTCGGTTTATATACCTCCCCGCATTTAATCCGGTTTAATGAGCGTATTCGTATTAATGGCACCCAAATAGATGATGACGATATTGTAGAATTTGTTGATAGCTACCAATCAGATATTGATGAAATTAAATCCACCTTTTTTGAAACCACATCTGCGATGGCATTTAAGTATTTTTCAGATAAAAAAGTCGATGTAGCTGTGGTTGAAACAGGGTTAGGGGGGCGATTGGATTCCACCAATATTCTATCCCCGGATTTAACGGTAATTACACCAATTTCTCTAGATCATAGAGAAATCCTTGGAGAAGACATTTTAATGATTGGAAAAGAAAAAGGTGGTATTATCAAAAAAGGGGTCCCATTGGTTTTGGCGCCTCAAAAAGAAAAAGTTCGATCCCTATTATTGAAATTGGCTGGTGATTCTGGTTCAGTGGTAAATGAGGTGGATCCGCCCACCCAGGTAGTATTAACCGAATCAGGAACCGAGTTTGTAGCGAAGGATTTATCATTTAAATCGCCCATGATTGGATGGCATCAGGCACTCAATAATTCAGTCGCAATCGAAGCAGCCCGATTATTCATGCCGGGGTTGAAAAAAGAAACGGTTGATTCAGGACTTCAAAAGGTAAAATGGCCTGGCCGTCTCCAACAGTTGTGTCCCGAAATTCCCCTCTATTATGATGTGGCACACAATGTTGATGGATTGCACGCAATTCTTGAAACAATTAGGAGAATATTCAAGCAAAAACCCATTGGTCTATTTGTGATGAAAGGAGATAAAGAGATTGATATGGTCGGGGCCGCTATAAAAAATCAATTCGAACAGTTGCTTATTAGCGGTGCACCAGAATGGGGTCTATTATCTGGATCTCAATTATCAAAAAAATTGTCAGATGTGGGATTAAAAGGATTTGAGGTGATGGAACCATTTGAAAAAGCATTGGATCGTATCACGAAAATTGCCAAAACAACTAATCACCCCACCCTTATTTTTGGTAGTCATTATGTGGCAAAAGCTATTTTCAATAAATTTGGTTTTTTATTCTAAAGTAGTGTAATATCCCAACAGTTGCTTTGCGCTATGCGCTTTTTTTATAGCCTCCACAAGGAAATCCCCCAATTTTCTTAGTTACAAAATTTTTAATCACCATTTTATTAAGGTTATTATTATATGAATGTTAATGAATTACAAAAACTGAAAATCAATGAATTGGTAGACTTGGCTGCGAAGCTGAATATTGATGAATATTCGGGAATGAATAAGCAGGAGCTTATTGTTAAAATCCTTGAAGCTAACACCGAGAAAGAAGGCGGCGTCATGGCTGATGGTGTTTTGGAAGTTCTTAAAGAGGGCTATGGATTTTTACGAAGCCCTGACTTTAATTATCTTCCTGGACCGGATGATATTTATGTAAGCCCTTCACAAATCAAACGGTTTGGTTTGAGAACAGGCCATCAGGTATCAGGGCAAATTCGTCCTCCCAAATCAAAAGAACGATTTTATGCACTGTTGAAAGTGGAACAAGTAAATGGGAAAGATCCGGAAGAATTGAAACGGGCTTTTTTGTTTAGCAATCTTACACCACTTTATCCTGAAGAGAAATTCAACTTGGAAGTAAACCCAAAAGATCTATCCACTCGAATAATGGATATAATTTCTCCTGTGGGGAAAGGTCAGCGTGGCCTCATCGTTGCTCAACCAAAAACGGGGAAAACGGTTTTACTTCAAAAAGTGGCGAATGCGATCACTAAGAATCATCCCGACGTAAAAATGATAATCTTACTCATTGACGAACGTCCAGAAGAAGTCACCGATATGAAGCGGAATGTAGATGCAGAAGTCATCAGTTCTACCTTCGATGAACCGCCGGAACGTCATGTTGCTGTGGCGGAGATGGTAATTCAAAAAGCACGGCGGATGGTAGAGTTTGGAGAAGATGTTGTTATTCTTTTAGATAGTATCACCCGATTAGGTCGAGCGCATAATGCTGTCATTCCACATAGTGGAAAAATCCTTTCTGGTGGTGTGGATGCGAATGCACTTAAAAAACCAAAACAATTTTTTGGTGCGGCCAGAAATACGGAAGAGAGCGGAAGTTTAACCATTATTGCCACCGCTCTAATAGATACTGGCAGCCGCATGGATGAAGTCATTTTTGAAGAATTTAAAGGAACGGGTAATATGGAATTGGTCCTGGATAGAAAGCTCAGTGACCGACGGATTTATCCCTCGTTTGATTTAGTAAGATCGGGTACCAGAAAAGAAGAACTTCTTCTGGATAAAAAAGTGCTGGCCCGGATGTGGATCCTGAGAAAATTGCTAAATGAAATGAAAGTGGTAGAAGCGATGGAATTCATTCAGGATAGAATGCGCCGGACAAAGACCAATGAAGAATTCATGGAAACAATGAGTCAGTAAAACTAAATTCTTGTATCTGATTTACTCTATGTGTAGCAACTATGGAGGATATATATGAGCTCTAAGTACCCAAATATAAAAACGATTGCGGTTCGTGTGTTTACGGATAAACCAGTCCGAAAAACGCCTTATCAAGTGAAAGGTGTTTTGATGAACCAGTTCTCAGACGAAGAAATCGTCCCGATGCTTGATGGTTCCTACCGTCAACAATTTCTTTATCCTCGTGTTCAGGTTAAGATCCTGAATGAACAAATATATATAGTTGGAATTAATGAGGGAGTAGATCCAATTAAATCCATTGCAAAAAAATTGGATTTCATGGATTTTGGCAATATTACTTTTCAGGTTTTGGATACCGAAATTGAAGAATATAGTGATCGGTTTCAACCCGTATCAAAATTGATTCGCTATCGGTTTGTGACCCCATGGGTAGCCCTGAATCAAACGACCGGATATCGTTATCGATTTTTGAATAATGCGGACCGTGTTAATTATTTGAACCGGCTTCTTGGGCAAAATATCGTTTTTATGGCTAGGGAAATGGGAATGGAACTGGAAGAAAATATTTTTACTAAAGTAACCCTTTCATCTCTTTTCCCACGTCCAGTGGATGAAAACAACTGGGGTTCGTTTGATGGAGAATTTCGGGCTAATTTTGTCCTACCCAATTATTTAGGAATCGGGAATGGAATTACAAGGGGTTATGGCACACTATTCGGTTTATTTAATCCTGAAGTTTTTTCATTTAATGAAGCTGACTTGAAAGAGTTGGAGTCAGAGGCAGTAAAAGATGATGACGAATCCATCGTGGCTGAATCTGATTTACAAGAGATTAATATTGAAAGTGTGCCACGCCCTAAAAAGGTTCCGGGTCAACATTCATCAAAGCCAAAAAGAAGCAAAAAAGTACTTTCTGAAGAATTTCATATTGAGGAAATGGATGGGGGCTACGAAACGCAACCCATTAAAAAGGCGAAACCCAAAAGATCTAAAAAATGGGCTTCTCCCCCAAAAAAACAAAGGACAAAAGACAGTTCTGGTTCCGACGTGAATTACAATTCGGAAAAGTATCATAAGAAACAACACAGTCTTTAAATAAAATAAATCCTATGACTGAATTTGCTGATCGCGTTCACCGCGTTAAACCTTCCCTTACACTTGAAATGACATCCAGAGCTGCTGACCTGCGCGCTCAAGGGGTTGATGTGATTAATTTTGGTGTTGGTCAACCTGATTTCAATACACCAGAAAATATTCGGCAAGCAGCTAAAATCGCCATGGATGATGGTGAAACAAAATACACGGCAGGATCGGGAACCATTGAACTACGGCAAGCAGTTTGCACAAAATTAAAACGGGAAAACCAATTGGATGTATCTCCGGATCAGGTGCTCATTTCTAATGGCGAAAAACAAAGTTTATATCTGGTATGCCAAACACTATTTCAATCCGGCGATGAAGTATTAATATTTAAGCCATATTGGGTGTCGTTTCCGGAGTTTGTTACACTTTCAGATGCAACACCGGTATTAGTAAATACGGTTCCCAACCGGAATTTTGAACCGGATGTTGAAGATTTAAAGTCTAAAATAACGGATCGGGTGAAAGGGATTATCATCAATTCCCCTTCGAATCCCACCGGTAGCGTTTGGACGGATGAAGCTATTATTAATATTTTAGGAATGGCAAAAGAGAATGGCTGGACAGTTATTTCGGATGAATGTTATGAAAGACTCGTTTTTGATGTTGAATTTACCAGTGCTCAAAAACTGAGCGATAATCACCATATTGGTGCAAATATTATTACCTGTATGAGTATGTCAAAAACATACGCCATGACGGGTTGGCGGATTGGGTATGCATTTGGAGAAAAATCTATAATTAAAGCCATGGGTAAAATCCAAGGACAGGCCACATCATGCGCGAATTCCATTGGACAAGCTGCTTCTGTAGAAGCGTTACTTGGCGATCAATCTGCTGTTGAAATGATGCGGGAAAAATTTAAAAAAAGACGGGATCTAATGGTTTCATTATTAAACGATTTACCCGGTGTGAGTTGCGATACACCAGGAGGAGCATTTTATGCATTTCCGGATTTTTCAACTTATATTGGTCAATCATTTCGTGGAGAAGAAATCAAAGATTCATTTGCGTTAAGCGATGTTATTTTGAATGAAGCTAAAGTAGTCACCGTTCCTGGAGATGGGTTTGGTGCTCCAGGACATATTCGATTTTCATATCCATTGGGAGAAGATGAAATCGAAGAAGGAATCCACCGTGTAAAAAAAGTTTTAGAAGACTTTGAAAATAATTAATAATTAAATTGAATTAAAATAGGACATAACCAATGAAAGCAAATACTCACCCTGAATATAAACTGGGGAATATTGTTTGTTCCTGTGGGCATACATTTCAAGTGTATAGTACCATGGGAGATCAGCATATAGAACTCTGTTCAGAATGTCACCCATTTTATACGGGCAAACAAAAGCTGGTAGATACTGCAGGCCGAATTGAGAAGTTTAAAAAGAAATACGGCAAAACGAACCAATAACACGAATAAAAATAGGAGTGGTTTCACATTAGGATAATCCTGTGTGAAGCCATTTTTTTATGATAAAAACAATATTAATATCTTTGATGAAGCCCACAATTCTGGTGGGTGGACAGGCAGTAATAGAAGGGGTAATGATGCGTGTCCCAGGTGCTTATGCCACCGCCGTCCGGGATCCGAAAGGGACTGTGCATGTGGATCGTCATGATTTTAAATCAATCACCGAACGGTCTTCCTTCTGGAAAAAACCTATTTTTAGAGGTATGGCCGGATTGTTTGAGGCCATGAAAATGGGAATGGCCACACTCCAATGGTCTGCGGATATCGCCATGCCTGAAGAGAAGGATAAAAAGCCCAATAAGTTTTTGGAATCTATATCATCTGCATTTGCAATTCTGTTGGCTGTAACGCTATTTATGATTGCGCCCATGTGGATTACCACAAAGATGTTGGACGTAGAAAAAGAAGCGGTAGCCTTCAATATGATTTCCGGCATATTTCGGATCACCTTTTTTGTGATTTACCTTTTTCTAATTTCATTGATGAAGGATGTAAGGCGCCTGTTTCAATACCACGGTGCTGAGCACCGGGTTGTATATAATTTTGAATCTGGAATGGAGGTTGAAGTGAAAAACGCCCAATCCTTTCCAACCCAGCATCCCCGGTGCGGCACTAGTTTTATGTTTATTGTTTTACTGTCTGCAATAATTGTTTTTTCTATAATTGATGCCGTCGTAATGGGAATCACCGGTCATATCAGCTTACCTATTCGGCTGATGGTCCACCTGCCCCTCATTCCATTGGTGGCTGGTGTTTCTTATGAAATCATCAAGTTGACTGCGCGCAATGGTGATAATATATTTTTCCGAATGTTAAGAGCGCCAGGTTTATGGCTCCAAAACATCACCACAAGCCATCCAGAAGATGACATGGTAGAAGTGGCTATCACAGCATTGAAAGAAGCATTTGGTGATGAATATGAGAAAATGGTTGGGAAAGAATACGTGGCAGAAGCCATCGGATGATAGACAAACTCAAAGAAATCACGGCCCATTTTGAATCGTTGGAAGCTCAAATGGCAGATGGGGTACTCATTAATGATCAAGCCAGCTATATAGCTGTGGCAAAAGAACATCGGCATTTGTCACCCATTGTAAAAAAAGCGCGGAAATATATTTTAATTCACGAACAAATGAATGACAATCAAGAAATTTTAGATGGTGATGATGATGAATTAAAAGAAATTGCCCAGGCTGAAATAGAGGAATTCCAATTATCGCTGGGTACCTTAGAAGAAGAGATGAAAGTACTGCTTTTACCTCATGATCCCACCGATGATAAAAATACAATTGTTGAAGTTCGTGCCGGGACAGGTGGTGACGAAGCAGCCCTTTTTGCAGCTGATTTATACCGAATGTATTGTCGTTTTGCTGAAAGAAATGGATGGAAATATGAAGTAATGGAATCCAATGCCATTGGTATTGGGGGACTTAAAGAAATCATTTTTTCTGTATCAGGTGAAAGCGTGTATGGAATGATGAAATTTGAAAGCGGTGTTCATCGGGTTCAGCGGGTTCCGAAAACAGAAACCAGTGGGAGAATACATACTTCTGCGGCCACGGTAGCGGTTCTACCAGAAGCTAAGGAAGCAGACGTTGAAGTGGTTGATGCAGATTTAAAAATTGACACATATCGTGCAAGTGGCGCTGGGGGACAGCATGTGAATAAAACTGAATCAGCAATTCGTATTACCCATATTCCTACGGGATTAGTAGTTACTTGCCAGGATGAGTCATCCCAGCATAAAAATAAGGCAGCAGCCCTAAAGGTACTCCGATCGAGGTTGTTAGCGGCCGAACAAGAAAAGTTATCTAAAGAACGAAGAGATGCAAGGAGAGATATGGTTTCTACAGGCGATCGATCTGCTAAAATTCGAACCTATAATTTTCCGCAAGGGAGGATCACAGACCACCGAATAAATTTCACTGCCTATAATTTGGAAGCCATCATGGATGGTGATATTGGGGAAATTATTGAAAACTTAAAATTGGCTGATCAACAAGTCCAATTGGCTTCTATTGGAGATTGAATGGCTCTTCCCGCTGAAAAAGGAAATCAAATTTGGCGGGTGATTGATATCCTCAATTGGGGCGAGGATTATTTCAAATCAAAAGGGTTTGAAAGTCCCAAACAAGAAATCGAGTGGCTTCTTTGCGATCTATTGAATTATAAGCGAATTGATCTTTACGTGCAATTTGAACAACCAATCCACCGGCCTCAACTTAAACAACTGAAAGAGTGGATTAAACGCAGGATTGGCCGGGAACCTTTACAATATATTACAGGAAAATCAGAATTTTACGGGTATAAATTTAACATTACTCCAGATGTGCTTATTCCTCGACCTGAGACTGAACGCGTAGTGGATGTGGCGCTCCACAAGATAAGTAATATTAAAAACCCAAAAGTGCTGGAGGTTGGCTCCGGATCAGGCTGTATTGCAATAGCTATTGGGGCAGAAAAGAAGGATGCATTGATATTATCTGTGGATGTATCTGAAGGTGCTATTCGTAAGGCTAGGAAAAATGCGGTTCTAAACGAATTATCCAACATTGAATTTCAGGTTATGGATATTTTAAAGGATATACCGGATGGACCATTCGATTTATTAGTATCTAACCCACCCTATATTCCCGAAAAGGAAATGAGGGAAACCATGTCGGAAGTTCACCAGTATGAACCCAAAATAGCGCTAACAGATGAACGGGATGGTCTTACTTTTTATCGAAGGTTTGCGAAAATAGGCAAATCCTTGATTAAACCAGGGGGCTCGATGGTATTAGAAGTGGGCCTTGGGGAACATCCGTCAAAAGCGGTGGATATATTCCAATCCGCAGGTTATACCCAATTAGAATTAATCCCTGATTACAACAGCGATGAACGTGTCTTGAAAATTCAAATTTAATTAGATGTAGGCTTTGCAATGTTTTGCGTCTCAAAATCACACAATGTATTTTTGAACCCTTAATCCAACTAATCAATTTCATTTTTAATGACATCAGAATTCGTACACTTACATAATCATTCCGATTACAGCCTTTTGGATGGGGCTCAAACCGTCCAAACATTGGTGAATACCATTGATGATTTGGGCATGGATTCCGTGGCCCTTACCGAACATGGAAACATGTTCAGTGTGATACCCTATTATAAATCAGCGAAAAAAGCCGGAGTTAAACCCATTATTGGCTGCGAAACTTATGTGGCTGTTGGCAGTCGATTAGATAAGAAACCACGATCCGATGGCGGCTGGGGAAATAATCATCTTGTACTGCTTGCCCAAAATTATACAGGGTACAGAAATTTGATGAAATTAGTCACCTATGGTTATTTAGATGGGTTTTATTACCGCCCAAGAGTGGATATTGATTTATTGAAAGAATATAACGAGGGAATCATCTGTCTCTCCGGCTGTCTCAAAGGTGAAGTGACTGAAAAAATGCTGAAAGACGATTGGGATGGTGCCAAAGAAGCGGCCCTTCGATTTGCGGAAATATTTGAAGATCGCTTTTATCTAGAGGTCCAAAATCACGGCATTCCTGATGAAGCACGAAACGTTGAAAATATGAAAAAACTGGCAGGCGAATTAAACCTGCCATTGGTGTGTACCAATGATGCCCATTACGCTAAACACGAACATTGGGAAGCTCACGATGTTCATATTTGTCTGGGTACTGGTAAAGAACGAGATGACCCCAACCGACTGCGCTATGCCACGCCGGAGTTCTATTTCAAGACTCAGGATCAAATGTATGAAATGTTCAAAGATGTCCCAAACGCCATTGAGAATACTAGAAAAATCGCCGATAGTATCGAAATTGAACTTCCCATGGGAGATTATCATTTACCCCGTTTTCCCATTCCGGAAGATGTGTCGAATAAAGATCCAGATACGTATCTTCAAAACCTATGTGAAGTCGGTGTTCAAAACCGGTATGGTGAAATCGATCCTAAATTGAGAGATCGGCTTGACCATGAATTAAAAGTGATTAAAAAAATGGGTTTTGCGGGCTACTTTTTAATTACGGCTGACTTTGTGAAGTATGCAAAAGATAATGCCATCCCCGTTGGCCCTGGTCGCGGTTCTGCCGCAGGGAGCCTAGTTTCATATTCTTTGGGCATTACCACCATAGATCCCATGCGTCACAATCTTCTATTTGAGCGATTCTTAAACCCCGATCGAATCAGTATGCCTGATATTGATATTGATTTTTGTATTGAACGCCGGGGTGAAGTCATCGATTATATTAAAGATCAATATGGTGAAAAATCCGTTACTCAGATTATTACATTTGGTAAAATGAAAGCCCGCCAAGTGATTCGCGATGTGGGGCGTGTATTGGGATATTCATTTGGAGAAATTGACCGTCTTGCGAAATTGATTCCCACTACGTTGAATATCACATTGGACGATGCCTTAAAACAAAGTCCAGATCTCAAGGAAGCAGGGGAAGGGCAGTATAAGGATGTGATTGAATATTCGAAAGTACTGGAAGGGATGAACCGCCATGCTTCAACCCATGCCGCTGGTGTGGTTATTGCCCCAGGAGACTTAACAGATTTTGTACCACTCTACCGGTCGCCCCAGGGAGATATTACATCCCAATATGATATGAAGGGTTTGGAATCACTGGGTCTTTTAAAACTCGATTTTCTAGGCCTCCGAAACCTGACAGTCATTGATAATGCCCTGAAGCTTTTAAAAAAACGGGGTGAAAAAGTTGATATAGAAAAAATACCCATGGATGACCCCAAGGTCTATAAAATGTTTGCAAAAGGATTAACCATTGGCATTTTTCAGTTTGAATCTTCCGGAATGCGGGAATTTTTGAAAAAGCTAAAGCCCACCGTTATTGAGGATCTCATTGCCATGAATGCCTTATATCGCCCCGGACCCATGGATAATATTGATGACTTTATTTCCCGTAAACATGGGAAAAAGAAAATTAAATATACCCATCCGGCCATGGAATCAATTTTGAACGAAACTTATGGCATTATTGTTTATCAAGAACAAGTGATGCAGATCGCCCATGAAATTGCAGGTTTTACACTGGCTGAAGCAGATATCATGCGCCGGGCTATGGGGAAGAAAGATAAAAAATCCATGGATGAACTAAAAGTGAAGTTTATCGATGGTGCGCTGGAAAAACATGATATTTCTAAAAAGAAGGGCGAAGAGATTTATGAATTGATTGAAAAATTTGCTGAATATGGATTTAATAAAAGTCATTCAACAGCCTATGCCTATATAGCCTACCAGACGGCCTGGCTTAAAACCCATTATCCGGCAGAATTTATGAGTGCAAACCTCACCAGTGAAATGTCCAATATTGATCGGGTTGTCATTTTGATTAATGAATGTCGAAAATTAAAAATTGAGGTGGATCCTCCAGATGTGAATATATCCGGGACCAATTTTCGCCCTGTGGATAATAAAACCATTTCTTTTGGATTAAATGCTATTAAAAATGTGGGGACCAAAGCGTTAGATCAAATTGTGGAAGCAAGGGATAAACATGGAAAATTTGACTCATTATTTGATTTTACCGCCAATATGAGTTTGAAATCTGTGAACCGAAAAGTGCTGGAAAGCTTGAATATGGCAGGCGCTTTGGATGGATTAGAGGGGAATCGCGCACAAAAATATGCTGTTATTGAAAAGGCGTTGAAATATGGTCAAACGATACAAGAAAATAAAGCGCGAAATCAAGTGGATCTATTTGGCGTCTCCAGTACCAATGGGCAGGATATTTCTATGGTACCATCCTTACCCCAGATAGAAGAATGGTCTGAACCCCAATTACTGGAAAATGAAAAGGAAGTCTTGGGCATGTATCTTTCGGGGCATCCCTTACTGAAATATGCGGAGGATCTGGAAGAATTTTCCAATTTTGATTTTACTGAAAAAGTAGAACATCGGAATGGGAGCAAGGTTCGTGTTGGGGGAGCCATTTCTGATGTAAAATTGCATTTTGATCGGAAGAACAATCAGATGGCATTTTTTAAATTAGACTGTTTGGGTGGTCAGGCAGAAATTTTAGCATTTAGTGATACATTCGCAAAGTATAAAGAATTAATCAAAAATGATTCTGTTGTTTTTATTTCGGGTAAACCCACGGATGAAACTGATTTTTCAGATTTAAAAATGATTGCAGACGAAATTGTGAATGTGGAAAAGGCGAGAGAAATTTATTCAAAAAATGTGAATATTCGTATCGAGCCAGATCAAATGTCTCCTGCAGATGTAGATGCGCTTTTAGATATGGCGAAAGGGCACAAAGGTGGGTGTGGTCTCATGTTCCATATGGCTTCAGAAAGAGGAAAGCAGCAGCGGATTTATGCCCACAATGTGAAAGTTTCTGCCCATTCATCCTTCCTGAAAAAACTGCGGGATACTTACGGGAAGCAAAACGTCTGGGTGTCTGATTGATCGCTGTGATCCAACGAGCCAAGCGTGGCTCTGTTACTGTAAAGGAAAAAGTAGTCGGACATATTGAACATGGATTTGTGATTTTAATTGGTGTGGTTGACATAGATGAAAAAGAAGATGCGGATTTTCTTTCGGAAAAGATTACACACCTTCGGGTTTTTGATGATGAAAATGGGAAAATGAATTTATCCATACAAGATGTAGGTGGTTCCGCTTTGGTTATTAGTCAGTTTACGCTTTGTGGGGATACACGAAAAGGTCGTCGTCCCAGTTTTATCCATGCTGCACCACCGGAAAGAGGCGAGACCCTTTATGAATATTTTATGGCTCAATTAAAAGGAAAAGACGTTCCTGTTGAATCGGGAGAGTTTGGCGCTATGATGGATGTGGCTTTGGTGAACGATGGACCAGTGACCTTTGTTTTAGATAGCAAAAATCCATAATTCTCATTCCTCGACTCAATTTCTTTTTTATTGTAATTTCCCCATCAAATAATTTGAAATTATGAAACGTAAAATAAGAATACTCATGGCTAAGCCCGGTTTAGATGGTCATGACAGAGGGATTAAAGTCTTGGCAGCTGCCTACCGTGATGCGGGTATGGAGGTGATATATCTTGGCTTACGCCAAACACCAGAAATGATTGTATCCGCTGCGTTACAGGAGGATGCTGATGTCATTGCCCTCTCCAGCTTGAATAATGCCCACATGACTATCTTTCCCAATGTATTGAATTTGATGAAAGACAGAGGGTTGGATGATGTACTTTTGGTTGGGGGAGGTATTATTCCAAAAAAAGATGTAGTAACATTAGAGGGAATGGGCATGGGAAAACTATTTGGCCCTGGCACACCTGTGCGGGATACGGTGGATTATATTACGAATTGGGTTCAGGATAATCGTAGGTAAATGAATCTCACAAACCTAACGGAATTGGAACTTTATTTTGCCGATCATTTTGATACGGTATTGTTTCCTGTTTTAGCAGAAGTATATCAAGCCAAGGCGGAGTATGATCGGGCGAAGCGTGTGTGTGAAATTGGGTTAGAGCATCATCCTAATTCAATTGATGGACAATTTATTTTATCTCAAGCAGAACTAGGGTTGGGGAATTTATCGGTGGCTGAAAAATGGATGAAAAAAGTACTCACCCAAATTCCCGATCATAAAAATGCCGCCACATCTCTCCCCATGGTTCAGGAACAATTGGATCGTTCTCCAACCACATTAAAAACAAGTTGGAAACGGGCACAAGAGGTAGACCCTGGCAATCAATTTGCGAAAGATTTTCTATCAGATAAAAAAACTAAAACAAAACCAAAGCCAAAAAAGAAAAAAGAAAAAAAGCCTTCAGTTTCTACAATCCCCCATATCCCCAAAAAGGATAAATCAAAAACCCCACTTCCCAAAGATTTAAGTGTGGAAGGGGTCGCGATTAGTCCACGATTGGCCACCATGACACTTGTGAATGTACTTAAAGGGCAGGGCTTGTATCATCAAGCCCTGGAAGTCCTGAATATTTTGGAAGAAAAAGGCGAAGACAAAAAACGGATTGACGGAGAACGTAAAGCCATCAAAGCTGAATTATAATTTTCTAAATTATCATGTTTGTTTAAACAAAGCATGAAAATCCAAATGTATAATAACCCAGCCCTATATGATGCATGCACTGCCCATAAGATAGACGATATTCCATTTTATGAATATTGGGCAAAACAAACCAATGGCCCCATTTTGGAGTTGGCCTGTGGTACGGGCCGGGTTGCAACACACCTAATAAAATCAGGATTTAATTATTCAGGCTTAGATTTAAGTTCTGTTTTCATTCACCATTGTAAATCAAAACGCTTTAATGGAAAGTTCATTACAGGCGATATGCGGCATTTTACTCTCGGTCAAAAATTTGATTTAATTTTTATTCCATTCAATTCATTTCTTCATTTATTCACGGAGGAAGAAATGGCCCAATGCTTAGGTGCCGTACAAAACCATTTAACAGAAAACGGGAAATTCCTTTTAGATATTTTCGTCCCGGACCCTGAGTTTCTTTATCGTAATATAGATAAGAAATATAAAGAAATGACGATTAACCACCCAGATAGTGGAAAGTGCGACATTTGGCAAAAAAACCAATTTGAAGAAGATACAGAAATAAACCATATTCATTGGTATTTTGATCGAGAAGATGGTGGTAGTGTGGACGAATATGAATTTGATATGCGTATGATTTACCCAGACACCATGGATAGAGTCCTTTTAGATTCGGATTTTACTATAGAGGAAAAATGGGGCGATTATGATGGAGAACCATTTGACGAAACCAGTCTTCTTCAACTTTATATTTGTTCAAAGAGATCGTAATGGAGATTCAAAAAGCTTTAAATTACTTAAGAAAATCAGATTCCCGAATGGGGCGCTTGATCGATGAATATGGTCCACCGGAATTCAACCCCATTGATAATTATTACGAATCATTAGTGCAATCTATTGTTTATCAGCAATTGAGTGGTAAGGCTGCATCCACTATTTATGGACGTTTTAAAAACCTGTTTAATTCCAAGTCATTTCCCAAATCAAAAGATGTTTTAACCATTCCCCATGAAACCTTGCGTTCGGTAGGACTCTCTCACCAAAAAGCCAACTATATCCGCGACTTATCTGATAAATGGGAAAAAGGGGAAGTTGATTTGTCAAATCTTGATCAATTGTCTGATGAAGAAATAAGCACCGAATTGATCAAAGTGAAAGGCATTGGTCAATGGACCGCCGATATGTTTCTAATGTTTACCCTCGTCCGCCCCGATGTATTTCCTTTTGGAGACTTAGGTATTCAAAAAGGATTTATGGGACTCAACAAAATGGATCGTTTGCCTACACCCAAAGAAATGGAGATGGAGGCTGACATGTGGCGCCCTTACCGAACTGTTGCTGCTTGGTATCTATGGAAATCGGTAGATGGTCCTTTTAAATGGTAAAAACTATTTTTTCTTATCAATAGTAATATTGGAACCACTTCCCGATCCGCCGGAATTTCCGCCACTGCTCGTTCCGCTATAACTGCTACTGCCAGTTCTATCGGTTGCTTCTAGTCTGGCTCCGGGTATGATCGTTTCATCACCTGTTCCCGATTGTTGGTAATTGTTTCTTTTTATAGCACTTAATTTTGAAATAGTGAATGTTTGCAAAACGGATACTTGTTTTTCATCATTTTAATAAATTTACAAACCATTTTCCACTTTACCAAATCTCTCAGAATATTCAGGCCCATTTCTTAATTTCCTGCCCTCTCTTAACATAATAATACCACTCTTAATGATTAAAAATATTTTCTTCGATATCGGCAATGTGCTGATCCATATTCATCCAGATCGGTATATCCAATACTTAGCAGACAGTACTGATTTACCAATAGACATCATCAAAGATGCCTTCCCCCTTGAAGTGCATTATGCCTATGAAAGGGGAGAAATTTCCGGACATGAGTTCTTTTTATCTTTTCGTGATGGACTGCCCCAGCCATGTTGTTTAAAAGAATCGGATTTCTGGCGGGGGTGGCAAAAACTATTGGGGAAAGAAACAGAAATTGTGTCTTTCCTCAAATCACTTTCTTCAAATTACACTATTTGGCTTTTGTCAAACACCAACCCTCGACATATCAAAGATGAGCTGGAATCTCAAGTTTCATTTTTAGAATATATTGATGGTGGAATTTATTCATTTGATGCAGGGTCCAGAAAACCGGATAGTGCTATTTATGAATATGCCCTGGAAAAATCCGGAGCAAAAGCGAATGAGTCTGTCTTTATTGATGATCTAATAGATAATATTAAAGCAGCCGAAAAACAGGGATTCCTCGGGATTCATTACGTGGGAGAGGATCAATTGCTAGAGGATTTGAACAACTTGGGAATTGAAATTGACAAGATGGTAGCATTAGTATGAGAAAAAAATATTATTGGTTAATAGGCCTGTTGTTAATTGCCCTGATTACTGGAGGAAAAAATTATGTACCCTTATTTAATGAACCGATTGCATTGGATTCATTCTCAGATTATGATGTAACCATTTATCGTGATACATGGGGTGTACCCCACATCTTTGGAGAAAAAGATAAGGATACGGCATATGGTTTAGCCTACGCCCATTCAGAGGACGATTTTAAAACCATTCAAAATATTTTAATGGCTACTCGAGGGAAATTGGCGACGATATATGGTAAAGATGGCGCCGCTAATGATTATATGGTCCAGTTGCTTCGAATATGGGACGTGGTTGAAAGTGGCTACGAAATGCAATTATCTGAAGATGTTCGTGCCATTTGTGATGGATATGCCGATGGGATCAATCATTATGCAAAACGTCACCCAGAGGAAGTCCTTAAGGGGATATTTCCTGTTTCAGGAAAAGATATTGTGGCGGGATTTGTTCACCGAACACCCCTCATGTTTGGTTTAGATCGCGTTCTTGGGAAGTTGGCTTCAGATGAAAAGCCAGAATTCGCATTTGACCGTGAGGCGATAGAATGGGGCCCATTTGACCAAACATTGTTGGGATCGAATGTTATTGCAGTCGCTCCAAGCCGTTCTGCTGACAAATATACCCGAATTGCTATTAACTCTCACCAGCCCTGGACCGGACCGGTGGCGTGGTATGAAGCTCACCTCCATAGTGAAGAAGGTTGGAATATGAATGGGGGGCTATTCCCTGGATCTCCCGTAGTGTTTGTAGGTCATAACGAAAATATTGGGTGGAGCCATACAGTGAATTCACCTGATTTAATTGATGTTTATGAGTTGGAAATACATCCAGAAGATGAAAATCAATATTTTATTCATGGGAAATGGGAAGCATTGGAAGTTCGGGAAGCAAAAATCACGGTGAAACTATGGGGCCCATTTAAATGGACATTCAAACGAGAAACACTTTGGTCCATTCATGGCCCAGTCATTCGGAATCCCCATGGAACGTATGCGGTTCGGTTTTCAGGGTTTGGAGAAGTCCGGCAGGTTGAACAATGGTTCAGAATGAATAAATCGCGAAACCTGGAAGATTTTGGAAAAGCCATGAGTATGTTGGCGCTTCCCATGTTCAATACGGGATATGCGGATAAAAACGGAAATCTATTTTATGTGTATAACGCATTGCTTCCCATTCGCGGAAATGATAACTATGATTGGCGTGGCATTGTACCGGGAAATACAGCCTATTCATTGTGGCGTGGTTATCTTGCCTTTGATGATCTACCTCAGGTGGTGAATCCACAATCAGGCTTTATCCAGAATTGCAATAGTACGCCATTTTTGGCCTCCATAGGTGGGGACAATCCGGATGGGTCATTTTATCCGCAGAATTTGGGGATTGAGATGTTCCAAACCAATCGGGCGTTGAGGGCTCACGAAACATTTGGCAAAGATAAATCCATCACCCGGGAAGAATTTTACCAATATAAATTTGATACCAAATATTCCGAAAAGTCCGTTATGGCGGTGAATTTAAAGAAGTTTTTAGCAGAAGCGTCCAGCGAAGATCCTCACATTACCAAAGCACTGGAATTACTCCAAAACTGGAATTTGGATACGGATAGTTTAAATACAGCCGCTCATTTAGCCATTAGCGCTATTCGCCCAAAATTCAATCCGACTAAGTATAAATATGATTACTCACGCATTATGAAACGATTACAAAAAACAGTCAATACATTAAAGAATACATTTGGCAGAGTTGAAGTAAAATGGGGTGATATTATGCGGCTTCGAAGAGGGAATACGGATTTGCCATTAAGCGGAGGCCCGGACATTTTACGCGCTATTTATTCAAAGGAAAAAGAAGGCGTCCTAATCGGAACTGCTGGAGATTGTTATTACGAAATTGTGGAATGGGACCCAGATGGAAATGTATTTGCTCAAAGCATCCACCAGTTTGGTTCGGCCACACAAGATTCCAATTCTATTCATTATGATGACCAGGCCAAATTGTTTGCAAAGCACCAAATGAAACCTGTGTGGATGGATCTGGAAGATATTAAATTAAACTTGGAAAGTTCCTATCGCCCCGGAAAAGAAAACCCCCTTTAAGGAGAACATGATGAAACGACAATTAACCCTATTTATATTTTTATTGTCTATCGGTTGGGCGGGCCGTCCCATTACAGCGGAGGATATTGTGAATATACGCTATATCGCCCAACCTGTCATTGATCCCAGTGGCAATTATATCGCTTACGTGAAAATCATCCCTCGCGGTACCGATGAAAAACGGGGTGGCAGTTATCGCGAAATTTGGGTTACCAAATTGGATGGAACTGATCAGCGACAATATACTTTTTCTCCGGTGAATAGCTGGTCTCCTCAATGGACCCCTAAGGGGAATCTGTCATTTTTGTCCAGAAGGAAAGATCACAACCCTGGAACCCAAATTTATATTATGCCCTTCAAAGGAGGGGAAGCAAAATTGTTAACGGACCATAAAACAGGGGTGGGTTCCTACCAGTGGTCCCCTGATGGGAAATGGATTGCCTTTACTTCTCGGGATCAAAAATCTGACGATCAGAAAAAAGCGGAAAAAGAAGGGCTTGATATGATTGTGATGGATCAGCTGCATATCTATACTCGTTTGTGGGTTTATAATGTAAAAGCCGCTACCTACCAGAAAGTGTTTAAACAAGATTTGAATGTGGCCAGTTTCAAGTGGTCTTCGGATAGCAAAACAATTGTATTCCAGGCTACGGATAAAACGGGGGCTGACAGGGATTTATTGGAACGTTCTATCTATCGGGTAAAAACCCCCAGTGGACACCCAAAGAAAATATTGGAAACACCGGGGAAACTGGGTGATATGGCTATTTCACCAAACAATGAGCGCCTGGCTTTCTTAGGCGCCACCAGTTATAATGATCCTTTAGCCCAAAATATTTATGTTGTTCCAGTCAAAGGAGGAAAGGCCAGCTTATTGACGCCGGATTTTAAAGAATCATTTGTAACAGTAGACTGGGTTGATGATCAAACAATATTGGCAAAATCTTATCGCGGAACCAAAACGGTTCTTTCAACCATAGATACAAAAGGAAAAACTCCGGAAGGGATTGCCAACCAAACCGATGTGTTGTCCCCGGGTGAAATCCTGTCCTCTATTTCTTTTCACAAACCATCTGGGAAACTGGTTATTACGGCCAGTACCCATGTTCACCCCAATGAATTATATGTAGGATCTTTAGGGTCAAAGGTCATTAAAAGACTTACCCACACAAACAAAGGGTTTGATGAAATTGATTTGGCAAAACAGGAAACCATTTCATGGTTCGGACCAGATGGGCTCGAGATTGAAGGAGTACTTACCTATCCCTTGAAATACAGAAAAGGAAAGAGATACCCTCTTGTTTTACAGATCCATGGTGGCCCTGAAGGCACCAGTCTGGATGGGTGGAATACCCGGGCCACTTACCCGGTTCAGCTTTTAGCAGCGGAAGGATTTGTTGTTTTAGAACCAAATTATCGGGGTAGCGGTGGTAAAGGTGTTGCCTTTTCAAAAGCGGATCATGACGATTTGGGCGGGATGGAGTTTGAAGATGTACTCTCAGGAATTGATCACCTTGTTGCGGAAGGAATTGTGGATAATAATAAAGTAGGAACCGGTGGCTGGTCCTATGGTGGGTATTTTTCCGCCTGGGCAGCAACCAAACATACAGATCGCTTTAAAGCATCAATGGTGGCTGCGGGACTTACAAACATGATTAGTTTTACTGGCACCACGGATATCCCTTATGAAATGTCCGTTGTTCATTGGAATCAGTGGTGGTTTGATAACCCAGAACTCCATTGGGAAAGATCACCCATTTCACATATCAATATCGCCCATACACCGACCTTAATTATCCACGGACTGAAGGATGATCGTGTACATCCTGAACAAAGTATGGAATTGTGGCAGGCATTAAGAATTAAAGGAGTAGATACAGAATTGGTACTCTACCCCCGTGAGCCCCATGGGTTGATTGAACGGGCTCATAAGCTGGATTATATGGATCGTCTTGTGGGTTGGTATAAGAAATACGTGAAGTAAGCTTAGGATAAAAAATGAAATTAATAATTACGATTCTATTTTCAATTCAATTCATGTCAGCGGATGAAGTGCTGCCGATTGAAATACCTTTAAAAGGCGAAGCGGCAGAACGAAACTTGGAAATGTCTGGCTTGGCATGGTATGGGGACAATTTAATTTTGATGCCCCAATATGTTAATAAAGAAGCACCGGGATTTTATTTTCTTAAGAAAGACCAAATCAATAATTGGCTGGAAAGTGATCGTGTTGATGCACTGATACCTGAAAAAATAGACTTAATTTTTCCCAACTTCGATGATGCGATTGGGGGATTCCAAGGGTTTGAAGCGGTTTGCTTCAGCGGAAATAACGCATATCTGGTGATGGAGTCGAAACATGATGGTGTCATGCATAGCTTTCTCGTTTCGGGTAAAATGGATTTCAAGCAGAAAAGATTAACTATTAATTCTGAAAAATTGGAACCCATAAAATTACCTGTAAATATTAAAAATATGGGCTATGAAAGCATTCTTAAATATAAATACCGACTCATGATTTTATTTGAAGCCAATGGCGCCAATGTTAATGCTGACCCAAATGCAGAATTGTACACGACTTCTCTAAAACATAAAGCCTCCGTATCTTTCCCAAATGTAGAATATAGAATTACGGATGTAACAGATATAGATAGTCATGGCCGCTTCTGGGCATTAAATTATTTTTGGCCGGGAGAAAAGAAAAGACTACTCCCAGCAGAAGACACCATTTTAGATGTTTTTGAGGAAGGGTTAACGCATCAGCAATATGATCATGTGGAACGGCTAGTAGAATTCAAAATTAACTCAAAAGAAATTGTCCGAACAAACACAGCGCCGATTCAACTTGTAATGGAAGAAAAATCCCGTAATTGGGAGGGCTTAGTTCGGCTGGATAAAAAAGGATTTCTCATGATTACAGATGAACATCCTCGAACTATTTTGTCTTTTATACCTTTCCCTAAAAATTAAAAATTCAAAAACCGGATTCCCACAGTAAGAAATAACCCAGATGGATTGATGGTAGGCGATGGCCCCATTTTGGAATCCCATATTGCTGGCTCTGTATCCACATTATCTCCCTCACCTTCTGTATAACCCCATCCGCCTGTAATGGAACCCACGGCATATTCAATGCCCAAGATCCAATCCCTGTGAGGAGATGTCATAAAGGTTGTTTCAGCGCCAATTTTAGGTACTCCATAAAAAGCAGATGCAGAATGATTATCGTCATCCTGTCTGAAAACCGCGTTGGCATGAAGGTTAATTGTGCCTCCAAGCGTAAAGGAAGGTGTATGAATAATATTAGTGGTTAGACCAAAAGGTACGCCTAAAATAAAATCGTGATTGTTTCTGCTGTCTTGGGCAGATCCGATTTGAACCCCAATTTTGAAATTAGTTTTATTAAAGGGGTTAAAGTTAATTCCGCCTCCAATATTAAAGTCATTTTGATCAGCACCCAAAGAGCCGGTTAAATAGAAGGCTGGTATAAAATGCGTCTTTTCTGTTGCCTTATATTCTTTTTTGATTTTTCCCCAGCGCCGGACTATTTGGCTGCGATTTGCATCCCCACTCAATTCCATTACTCGGACAAGCGCCACCGATCTGCCAGGGACATCGATTTCATGATTATCGAATATTTTCGTCTCATCCAATGAAGAAATTTCAAAGATGGTTCCCTTTTTAACACCCATTTCTTTGCCTAAGAGCAGCATGACTTCTTTTCGATCAAAACCGATTACCTGACTGGTTAGCTTATACATTTGGCGCAATTTCAAGGATAATTTTCGCCGGGCTTGGCGCAAAGTTGTTTTTAAGGATTTTCCACGGCCGCCACCGGTATGTTCGGCACTGATATAATGAGAGTTCAGCGTTTGCCCCGTTTCCACATCAATCGTTTTAATAGAAAAAGTCAGAACAGTTTGAATATTATCAGCATGAGGCTCTTCTTTCTCCTTTTTCGACGAAGCATCGACAATGGCCACAATTACGTCAAAAAAATTAGTTTCTTCTTCTTTTTTATCAGGTTTGGGTATACCGTGTTGGTCAAATTGAATCAGTTTAATAAGCATCGCTTCTTTCGCCCCAGAGATTTGTCCAAATTTTATAATAGACGAATCATTAATTACACCAGCCATATACAATGCTTGTTCTTCAAATATTTTCTTCAAATCTTGCCGGTTAAATACATTATACCTTCCCAATTGGGTTGCCTCAGCGGCGACAATTTCTACCAGCTGATATTGAATGGATGATTCATCATCCCCCCTTTCTGAAGGCAGAATGATGAGTCTTTGCTTTTTGTTGGTAATTTCCGGTTGGATTTTTTGCGATTGCCCAAAACTCAAAAATATGCAAATGATAAATACATATTTATATAATAATTTCACTATTTTAAAAAGTCCATTTCAAATTTCCCCGCCAATCCAAAGCAACGGAAAAAGATGATATATTTGTCTGGCTTTGGCCTAAATAATCTTCTAATTCATAGTTCATATTTATGGATACCCCATTTTTAATGGGAAAAATTAATTCAAAAAGATATTGGTTACGTGTGAGATTGCTCACATTGATTTCACTGATTTGCTGAAAATGTTCTACTTCTAATTTGGTTGAAAACCTGGAAGCATTATGATCCCAAAAAATGCCGGTCTTTAGGTAAGATGTTTTTCTTTCTTCATTGAGGTAGTCAGACATATCAAATGCATGGCCGATTTCCATATTCACAAGACCCTGTTCATATTCTTTTAAAAATAGACCAAACCCCTGATTGAAGTGGTATTGGAGTTTTACGCCAGCCCGTGTATTTTTCCGATAAGAGGTGACTGTATAGCGGTAAAAACGTGGAGCAGAAACATATTTATCGCTGGATTTATACCGAATATAAATAAATGATTCTTTTTGCAAACCATAGGCGAAAATCCTTAGATCTCGAAATGTATTATCTGTTCGCCGGTTTAACCGATAGTATCCAAATCCACCATTTATTTCTTCTGCACTTGCACCCCCTATGCGGGCGTACTGTTTCCAATTAAGAGAATCCGTTTGAGAACTGACAGTTGCGAGCCCGATAAAAAAAAGGACAAAAATTCGGTTCATTGCTTTATTTTTTTACCGCTTTCCATCATGAGAACAGCGGCAAGGAAAAAACCAACGGTCATGATGAGTGCAACGATAAAACTCGTCATGGGTGGTGAATCAGATACACCCAAAATGGTGAAACGAAGTCCATTAATCATATAATAAATGGGGTTATAAAAACTGGCTGCCTGTGCCCAGTCGGGGAGCATTTTAATTGAATAAAAAATACCGCCGAGAAAGCTGAGAGGTGTGAGTAAAAAGTTTTGAAGTGTAGCGAGCTGATCCCATGTATCAGCCAATTGTCCTAATAAAAAGCCAATGCTAGAAAAAGCCACAGAAACCAGAATAATAAATCCCACCGTTGCGAAAGGCTGCATCACAGAAATACCACCCAAAGTAATTCCCACCAATAAAATTAAAAGACCATTCACCGTCCCCCTAATTGTTCCACCAATGATATATGCCATAGAAATTTCAAAACTTGACAAGGGAGCTTGAAGGAGATCTGGCAGTTGTCCTAACAATTTCATCTGGAGCATGGATGAAGATGTATTAGACGACGCATTGGTTAGGGTATTCATCATAATTAGGCCTGGTATAATAAACATGGTATAGGGAATGCCATCAATGGTAGATATGCGTCTTTCCAAGGTAAACCCGAATATCAATATATATAAAATGGAGGAAATGAATCCCGGAATAATTGTTTGCCGGTAAACAGCAAAAAAACGACCCACTTCTCGGGATGTGAGTGTCCAAAGTCCAACCCAATTCATTCGTTAATTCCTTTCCCAGTGAGGCTTAAAAAAACATCCTCCAAAGAAGATTTGGTTGTTTCAACTCGCTGAACATGGCATCCTTGTCTGGTGAGTGCATTAATGATTTCGGGAAGGGCTTCTTCCGGATCTTGCGTCGTGAAATGGAGTCTTCCATCATCCTGAGTATAGGTAAAATCTTTCAAGCAGGATTCAAGTTCTTCTCCGGGGTCAGACACATTGATTGTGATACCGGCCTTGCCAAGCTGGCTGGTAAGTTCTTTCGGGGTTCCCTCTTTAATGACTCGTCCCTTATCGATAATGGCCACTTTATCACATAGCATTTCAGCTTCTTCAATATAGTGGGTTGTGAGAAGAATAGTCTTTCCCTTTTTATGAAGGTTGCGAAAATAATCCCAGAGTTCGTGGCGGAGTTCAACATCTACACCAGCCGTAGGTTCATCAAGAATAATGATATTTGGATCATGGACCAATGCTTTGGCAATTTGAAACCGACGCTTCATTCCGCCGGAAAGTTGCCGAAGACGGGCTTTTCGTTTTTCTACTAATCCTAATCTGTTTAATAGCTCTTCAATGCGGTCTTTTGCTTTAGCTCTAGGTATTCCATAATACCCGGCCTGAAAATAAAGGAGTCTATCTAGTGGAAAGAACCAATCTTGAGTAAATTCTTGTGCAGAGATACCCACCTGAGATCGTGTAAATCGATAATCAGAAACGGTATCTCTTCCAAAGACTTCTATTTCCCCTTCATTTTTTCTAACGAGTCCAGTAAGAATATTTATGGTGGTTGTTTTACCGGCGCCGTTTGGCCCGAGCAATCCAAAAAATTCTCCATCCCCGATGGTGAGATCCACACCTCTTAGGGCGACGGTGTCCTCGTAACTTTTTTTAAGATTTCGTATGGAAATGGCAGGTGTCATTATTTCTCCACATCGAATCCAATATGGGTATCAAAGGGGAATGGAAAATCAAATCCTTCTACACCGGGGAAGTGAACGACAGAAGCAATAAATCCCCAGGGAATTAACATGGTGGCTGTTACTTCTTTTTCGCCGGCGGGTTTTCCCTTTTTGAACAAGGGGACTTGAAAGGAGGGATGCTCCACCCATAATCCGTATTCATCATAACCCATCACTTTTACATAAATTTTATTTTTCTCGATTCCCAATTCTTTTAGCGGGTCATGTCCGTCTAGGACGAGTAAAACCACATCATTCAAAATTTCATCTATTTTCATGGGAGGTTTATCCATTTTCAGCTCCTTTAGTTTTCGCCAACAATTTTATACACACCACCATTGTAATCAATAATATATAATTCACCATCTGCATCTTCTCCAAAGGAAGAAATATAGTTGGTGAACTCTCCGTCGGCGATATTGATTTCCTCCGTTCGGTTTTGGAATTCAACTGCTTTGCCGTTTTTTACTTTAAACGTCCAAATATTCCCGGAGCAGTAATCCCCAAAAAAGTACGTTCCTTTTAATCCTTTAATTTTTTCCCCTCGGTAAACATATCCCCCGGTTACAGAACATCCATCAACATCGGGCTGGTCCATTCCTGTTAAGGTTCGCATATAATTGGCATCGTTTGGGTATTCAAGGATCGGAATCGTCAAACCAGTTTTAGGACAATTTTCTTCGGGATCATAGCAATGATTGGCTTCCATGATCCGCCAACCATAGTTGATACCACCCTTGCTGCTCCCCGGTTCATAATTAATTTCCTCCCATTTATTTTGGCCCACATCTCCAATATATAAATCGCCATTTTCCCGGTCAAATGAAAAGCGCCAGGGATTCCGCAATCCCCAAGCCCAGATTTCTCCCCGCTTGTTTTCTTGTCCGTAATAGGGGTTTGTTTCAGGGATGCCATAGGGAATTTGATTTACGTCAATTCGGATCAGTTTCCCAAAAAGGGTATTTAAATCTTGCCCGGCCTTGAATGGGTCTCCAGCCTTTCCCCCGTCGCCCACGGAAATATATAAGTACCCATCAGGTCCAAAATCCATGTGGCCGCCATTATGATTTGAGAAAGGTTGTTTCAGGTCAAACAAAATACGTTCAGACGTATGATCAGCTCTTTGCTTATTTTTTATAATGAATTCTGACACTACTGTATAACCGTCATTGTTCATATAATTCACATAAAATTTTCTATTTTTTCTATGATTTGGATGGAATGCAAATCCCAGCAATCCCCGTTCGTCTCCTGGGCGATTTGGATTCACCACGCGTTTTCCGATATCCAAGAATGGCGTTTTAAGTTTTTCTCCATTCTGAATAATCATAATTTTCCCAGCTTGTTCAACCACATAAAGTAGTGTTGCATCGTTGGGATGTGATGCGACATAAAGGGGTTTTTTAAAACCGTCGGCAATTTCAATAGATGAAAGTGCTGACGTTTGGCTAAATAATAGAATGGGAAGAATGAATATGAATTGTTTTAACATATGGGAAATTAACAAAAGATTATCAAAGTCTTCTGACTTTGATTTGGGGGTAGGAGATCCCAAAAAATCTTTGTTTTGTCTCTTAATTATTTGTTGTTGATTTATTATAAAGGAATTGAAATTTTTAGAAGAGGTGTTCTTGTTGGTTTGTTTTGATTGGTTTCAAATATGGAATGAATATATCTCCCCGTTATCCAACCCAATACCCATCCAGCAAGTACGTCAGAGACATAATGGTTTCCCACATAAACTTGGCTGTAACCACTCAAAAGTGTATAACCAATCATGATAGAGGTATTTTTTGGAGAAGAAAGCGCCAATGACGTTGCCCATGCAGCCGTTGTGGCCGCATGACCGGAAGGAAAAGAAGGTGTAAATCGTGTATTCCAAAGTCTGGGATTATATTGTCTTTCTGGACGGCTTCGTTTAAAAGCATATTTAGAAATAATAATGGGTAGTTGAACAATCATAGCAGTTGCCAAGTGTGGTCTCAGTTTGTCGTGACCAATCTGATCAAACCCGGAAAATCCGAATTCAATGAAGGGAGTAGCCAGGGCGAAGCTTTCCATGGCAAAATCCATCGGTGGGGAATTATTCTTCCCTTCAAGAAAAGATGACAGAGATTGATCTGTTTGTGTCATTTTATTTTGAGTGAAGGAAATAGAACTATATAAAAGAAATATGGTAAGGATTTTCATTTTAGCCTATCAAGGAATTCTGCTTCAGATAAAACAGGGATATCCAATTCAGTTGCTTTTTTTAACTTAGATCCGGCGCCTGGCCCTGCCACAACAAAATCAGTATTTTTACTAACCGATCCGCTGACTTTTCCCCCATGTGCTTCAGTCATTTCTTTTGCTTCATTCCGGCTGAATTGGGTTAAGGCACCTGTAAAAACAAATGTTTTTCCTTGAAGCAACAGGCTTTTGGGTTTTTCAACTTTTTTTAATCGAATGCCTAAAGATAAGCAGGATTCTATTACATTCGTATTGGTGCAGTTAGATAAAAATGTCGTAATAGTTTCTGCCACGATGGGACCCACTTCATCAATGGCTTCCAGTTCTTCTTCAGCAGCTTTCATAAATTTTTCTATGTCACCCACAAAAGCTTTTTCAAGGACCTTAGATAAATGTGCTCCCACATTTCGAATGCCAAGTGCATAGACAAATCGTGCAAAAGTGGTTTGTTTTGAATCTTGAATAGCTGTTAAAATATTAAGTGCAGATTTTTCTGCCATACGATCTAGGTTGACCAAATCATCAAAATTGAGTTTAAATATATCATCCACAGTCAGAATCAATTTTTTATCAACCAGTTGATCTACCAGCTTTTCACCAAAACCATCAATATCTAATGCCCCTTTGGATACAAAATGTTCTATGCGGCCTTTTACCTGGGCAGGGCAGGAGAGGTTTTGACATCGGGTTACCACTTCTCCTTCTGGCCGGGACACCTCTTGCCCACAAGAAGGACATTCTGTTGGAAGTTGATACGTTTTTGTTTCTGGAGGGCGTTTGGCAGGGATGACTTTCACCACCTCTGGTATTACATCTCCCGCCCGCTGGATTAATACCGTATCGCCAACTCGGACATCTTTTCGATCAATTTCATCCTGATTGTGCAAGGTTGCATTGGTCACAACCACACCACCAACATTGACAGGCTCAAGACGGGCAACCGGCGTTACAGCACCGGTCCGGCCCACGGATGGAATAATATTCTGAACCAGGGTAGTGGCTTGCTGAGCTTTGAATTTACCTGCGATTGCCCATCGCGGGGATCGGCTGCGGATACCCAATGCGTTTCGTTGATTGATTACATTTACTTTAAATACGGTGCCGTCAATTCCATAGGGTAATGAATCTCGTTTGGCTTCCAGGTTACGATGAAACGCAACCATCGTCTCAGCATTGTTTACCTTTTGTATTTCTGGGTTTACCGGGAATCCCCATTCTTTTAATGTGGACAAAAAATCCTCGTGTGTATCAAAAGAAATACCATCAATTCTTCCTGCTTCATAACAATAAATAGATAAAGGTCTTGTTGCCGTAATTTTTGAATCGAGTTGACGAAGACTTCCCGCAGCAGCATTTCTTGGATTGGCAAAGGGGGAGAGCTCCTCTTTTTCTTGATTCCGATTCAGCTTCTTGAATCCATCCTTGGTAATAAAGACTTCTCCTCGCACTTCTAACAAAGGTGGGGTTTTTTGCCCGTTTTTTCGTAAAGACAGGGGAATCGCCGTGATTGTTTTTAAGTTTTGGGTAATATCCTCACCCGTAATTCCGTCTCCCCGAGTGGATCCATTTACGAAAAATCCATTTTCATACACGAGTTCAACCGCAAGCCCATCCAATTTTGGTTCCGCCATATATTCAAGATCTTTTTCTGTATCCAGGCCTTTTTTGACCCGGGTGTCAAAGGCAGCCAATTCATCCTCATTCATGGCGTTTGCCAGAGACAGCATGGGCATGCGATGTGTCCAGGAACCAAAAGAAGATAATGGTTCTGCTCCCACACGGCGTGTGGGAGAATCTTCTGTAATTAAATTAGGATTATCAGTCTCAAGCTTTTGCAATTCTCTGAAAAGCTGATCATATTCACTATCAGAAATGAGAGGATCGTCCAATACATAATAGCGGTAGTTATGATCATTGAGCTGATCCCGAAGGTCTTGGATTTGATTGTCAGTTATAGACAAAACTAATTTCTAAAGGAAGCGCGTTGTTTATAATATTCCCTTGGGTCCCATAGATATTTTGTAACGGATAATAACTGACCAACACTATCCACTGGCGTTCCATATAGTTCCCCATTCGTCAGACTTATTGTAAAAAAATAGGTAATTTTATTTGCTGGATATTTTCGAGGGTCATAGCGATAAGAGAATCTTTTTTTATGAGGATCAAATGGAATTTCCTGATATCTTGGTACCGTATCTGTTTTATAAAAAAGAGAAATGGATTGGACACTGTCCCGGGGAAAATCTGAAAATACTTCCAAAACAAAAGTCCTTGAATTAAATAAAACCCGCTGGGGATGATGGAATAATTTTGGCGTGAAGGAAAATATTCGATCTGAAATTTTCATGGGTGTTTTTAAGGAATCGGTCGAACAGAAGATTAGACCAGTACACAGGATTAATTGAATCATTTTGTCATATACTGGTCAACAAATTCCGGAACGCTAAAACGGTTTTTTGCATCCATCTCGAATGTGTTATGAACATAGTCGGGGCTGGCATCTACATGGTAATTTTGAGTTAGTTCATCTTTTCGGGAAACAACTTCTTGTAAAGCATCAATAAGGGCATCCACATCATTAGATGTATTGTATATCCCAAAAGAAGCTCGAACCATTCCTGCGATGAGTTTATAATCGTTTTCCAATTCTTCATCTGTCATGGATTCGGATGCCACCAGCATATCATCCAGAATCATTTCTTTCACATATGGATGGGCACAAAAACACTCGTTACGAACAGCAATATTGAAATAATCATTCAAAATAGCCGCGGTCAAACCATGGTGCATCCCTTTAATATTAAAAGATATTGATCCGGCCCGCGGGCAAATATTGCAATCGGTTTCTCCATAAATTACAATGTCGGGAATGTGTTTCATTCGTTCCAATGCATCCTCAATGAGGATAGTTTCTTCTTCCAAAATATAATCCATCCCAATTCTTTCTAATACCTCTAAAGCAGTGGCAAGAGCGATGGCACCGGGGATATTGGGCGTTCCAGCCTCTTCACGATCAGGGAAATAATCTTTCACAATATAGCGGTCTACAAATACATCGTCCACCATACCGCCGCCCACTTCTTCCGGTTCGATTGCTTTTAAAATATCCTTGCGACATACCACAACCCCAGGGGATCCAGGGACATAAGTCTTATGGCCGGAAAAAACAAATGCATCTATATTACAATCCGGATCATCATGACCAGATAACTGGATGGGGAGATGGGCCGCCATTTGGGCACCGTCAATCAAAATGAGTGCACCATATTTATGAGATAGTTTTGCAATATCGTTCACGGGGTTAATAATACCGGTGACATTACTCACACCTGTAACGGCCACATAATTGATCCGATCCTGGTATTCCTGCAATTTATTTTCCAACGCTTCCAAATTCATACAGCCCGGCTGGTTTCCTGTTTGGCTGTCCAGTGGAATATGAATAACCTCACCTGCATGTTTTCTGTGGGGGAGATCGTTGGAGTGATGTTCCATAAGAGAAACAAAAGCCACATCTTTTTCCGGACGAAAGTCACGAAATACGCGCGCAATTCGATTGAGGCCCGCCGTGGCGCCGCTACCTGTAAAAAAACAGGTGTAAGTTTCAGGGTCAGCCTTTAAAAAAGAGAGGATTCGCTCATGGGCCCAGCCATAGACTTGCGTAGATATTTTTGCTGAAAAATGCAATGTACTATGGGAATTGGAATAATGATCTAAAAACGATTCCAGTATATCATGGGCCGCACCCATCATAAGGGTAGAAGCAGTAGAATCTAAATAAATCCGTTTTGTTTTTCTTCCGTCGGCCAAGGTGTAGACCGTATCCAGCCCAATAAAATTAGATTGAACTTTTTTGAGTAATTCCGGGGATGCGGTTTGAGTAGTCATTGGGGGATATTCAATCAGGAAGTTGTTTCAAATTTAATACACTTTTTATACCAATGATCATAAGTGATCTGTTTGCGGATCATATAATCGGCAGTACAGCGCGCATTGGCTTCACAAACATCCGGCGTCTGTCCACGTACATCATAATGCATGACTACCACATATTTTTTGAATGGTTTCTTCGCATATTGCCCCATGTTTGCCAATGCAGATACGGCAAAACTTAAATCTTCACTGGAACGGTTTCGATCTGCCTTAATTTCAACATGGTAAATCCGCTGACCATTATCCGTATAAATTTTAAGCCCAACCAATTTGGGTGCCGAGTGATTTCGAGAAAAATATTGGGGTGTCATTGCTGCAATTTGTTTATCGGTGAATTTAGGCTTTGCAACCATAAAAGATGTGAACAATAATAAAATAGTGATGAGTTGTTTCATGAAGTTTTCCTTTTTATGAATGTGAAAATTAAGCCTATCAATAGGATCAATGCACCTGCGACAATGGCCATTTGAATCTTTTTAGGATGGTAAACGATGGATGCAGCTTCTATAATATAGTCATCATTTAGAAAATGCTCATAATTAAACGCCCACCATAACGTATCATTTGAAATTGAATCGGCATTGGTGTGGGTAATTTCCCCGGGAAGAATCCCGGAAAATTTGAATGTGTCATCATGGAGATTGACTGTGATATTGGCTTCATCAATATAGGGTATCATGGCATCCATACATGCTTCCGTAAAGTTTTGTGGCAGGTCCGTTAAAAAGGGTCGAAAATTTGTTTCGATCAATTGTTTTGGTAAAACGAATGTTTCTTCCTTTTTGTCATGACTGTCATCCATGATGCCAAACAACTTGCCCTCTTCTTCTGCCTTGTAAAATACACCGCGGAAATGATTCAGAATGCGCTCTTTCATTAAATCTGACACTGCCATTTTACCCTGAATGTCTTCGATCCCTGCTTTCAGGCAATACATGATAATTTCGGTTTCTACAATTTTTCCAGTGGAGTCGTTTCCTGTATCCTGCATTTTGATGGCCATAAGCGGATATTTTTGATGCACATGGCGGCCCTTAAAAATCTGACGAAGGACATATTCGGTAGAAAATAACCGATCCTTTTTTTGAACCGTGATGGGATGCCGCAGGGGTGCCGGATCATTTATGTTTGTATGAAATAACGTATTGCCTGCTAAAACAGCCTCAGAAATAATGATATGGACTGTTTCATCGCTGTCCTCTTTCCCTTTTTCAATTATTTCTGCCGCCCAGGGGTTGGACATAGGGATGGGGAAGTCTTGATTAAAGATATCTTCTTTGTCACCTTCAGTCCGGAATTTCATATGGTATTTCCCATCAGGAAATACGCGAACAGTGATAAGCGTTTCCACACATTGCATGGACATGAACGCAATTAGAAATAAGGTGGTTATTTTGATCTTTCCCATAAGCCTTAATTTACGAGAGATGGCGTGGGTGAAAAAACAAAAAGGGCCACAATTGTGGCCCTTTTTGTTAGGTAGATCAATTGTTTTTTAGAATGTCATTCTTAGGGCAGTCTGGAGTTCCCGGATAATGAGCAGTGCATCGGCCCCGGTCACATCTCCCGCTGGATTGAACTTTCGTGTCATCATATCGACCTGCATAATGCCCCGTTCCGTACACAGGGCCATGGCATTATAAGCGAAATGACTGCTGGGAACGTCACTAAATCGACTTTGGGCTTCACCAAAATATTGTGTTTCTATACTTTCATCTCGCGTGGCAACCACAAGCAGTCGCTGTACAGCCAAGGCATAGAGGGCGCGATTGATGGTGTCATCAGGGTAAAAATTACCGTCTGGTTCTATATCCATAATACCGTAGCGAATCATATCTTTGATCCAAGTTTCAGCCCAGTGGTTTATGGCATCATTTGGAACCGTAACGTTGGCTGTTTGTGTCGCTTGCCCCGGTGTTTGAAAGCCGGTATTTTGCACGGGCATTCGATCAAATAAAACGCCAATTTTCAATTCTTCAGCAAAGAGGACTGCCAAGTCAGCGCGATTAATTTTTTCTTTTAACGCCATTTTTTTACCGGCGGGTGTTCCGGGCATGGCACGAACAATTTTTTGAGCTAATTTCCATTTGGCATCTGCTTTGCCAGCATAATCACCCCGTTTATTAACCACTTTACGAAAATAGTCTTCTGCTTCGTCAAATTGGTAATTATAAAGATGGGCGACACCGGACCAATACATGGCGCCTTCATGCGCTTCATCCCGTTTAAGCGCTTTTTTCAAATGCGAACTGGCACGCTTAAACCACTTTTTTTCTGAATCACGCATGGTGATCCAAATCTGACCACTCAGGGCAAGTGCTTCCGGGTCCTTAGAACCGCGACTGGCGCATTTAGATGCATAATCTTTTGCCTGGCCATTTTGCTCTAAATAG
>Ga0208471_1000007_pt1 | contig 90597 bp, 77 predicted proteins | sample DeeseametaMP0441_FD_184210 | JGI IMG/M metagenome (GOLD analysis project Ga0208471, IMG submission 184210) | Marine microbial communities from the Deep Atlantic Ocean - MP0441 (SPAdes) | ecosystem: Environmental > Aquatic > Marine > Oceanic | place: East of Rio de Janeiro, Brazil, South Atlantic...
GTTTTTTAATATTCCTTTTAATCCTTGATATGGTTTATGAGATTTTATTTCATCTTTAGTTTTGAAAGTTTGGTTAAATCTGTTCCGACTTCAAATGACTTGTCAATAATTCTTTGGTAGCCATAATCCATTATGATTCCTCCTTTTTTGGCCAGCCCCATACTAAACCGATTAATGCTCCATATGCTGTACTGTTTAATGGTGAACTGGTAATAGCACACGTTCCACTATTGCAACCAATAAGGGTATAATACGCAAATCCCAGTTTAGCCCCTGTCATGACAATAAAATACGTTTATTCACTTGAAATAACCGCCCCTTGCCACTTATTCATTCCACCCTCAAGATTTACTGCATCAAATCCATGATTAATCAATATATCCGTTCCTCTTTTGGATCTATTACCACTGCGGCAATAAACGACTATTTTTTTATCTTTATATTTATTTAATTCATTAACTCTACTTTCTAATTCTTGAACAGGAATAACAGGAGAATTCGGTATCGCTTTTGCGCGGTGTTCATTTAGGGTTCTAACATCTAGGAATACATATTCATCATCCCCATACAAATCGACTCCTTTTGCAGATTCTAACATTGGTGTTTCCATTTTATTTTCTTTATTATTTTTGCAAAAATAATTGCAAACACCTGCGCCTAAAGCGCCAATTAATAAAATAATAATCGCAATTTTCATTTGATTTCTTCAGTTTTATGCATATTTAAAATATTCTTATAATTGATTAACATTTATAAAATAGTTTTTTCTTATTTTTTACACATGAAAATTAAACAATCATTTGATAAATTGGATACCATATTTAATGCTATAATTTATTTTTATAGTCAAAATCACGTTAATACACTTAAAATAAAACTATGAAAGAAATACTCGAATATTTTACCAACATTTCTGATGAAGCACGTGGCATTTTTCTTGTATCAGGATTGTTATTTTTCTTTCTTCTAGAATTTGGTCTGCCCCTCTTTCGGATGGATTACAATAAATGGAAACACGCCCGCATCAATATAACCTTCACGATCATTACACTGATTGTCAATTTATTTGGAGCTATCTTGATTCTTGCAGCTGTACGGTATAATGAAACACATAATTCCGGACTATTAAATCTTACAGATTTACCACTCTGGCTCTATGTACTTGGGGGTTTGGTTTTAATGGATCTAATCGGTGCGTGGTTCATTCATTGGGTTCAACACAATGTACGCTGGCTTTGGAAATTTCATATCATCCATCACACCGATCCCAATGTAGATGTCACCAGCGGACTGCGCCATCATCCCGGTGAAAATATCTTCAGACTAATATTTACATCATTAGCTGTATTTACAACAGGTGCATCTTTTGGACTTGTTATGCTCTATCAAACTATTTCCGCATTTTTTGCTCATTTTTCCCATGCCAATATCAAAATGCCGCTCGCGGTAGACAATGCTTTATCGTATATCTTTGTCACTCCCCACTTTCATAAAGTGCATCATCATTACATCCAGCCTCATACGGATAGTAATTATGGGAATATCTTTTCAATATGGGATCATATTTTCCGCACAACTACAAGTGTGAAAAATATGGATGACATTATTTATGGTATCGATACCCATATGAAACCGGAAGAACATTCAAGTATTAAAAATCTTTTAATGATTCCTTTTCAAGATTATCGCCCGCCGGTGGGGTCAAAGTTCAGTAAATAAATTAAAAACCCTGCTGTTGCAGGGAATTTTATTATTTAATTTCGCCGTCTTATGAGAGCATACATTATATGCTTGTTGGAATTATTGCTTGGAACTTTCGTTTCCTGGTTGTCAAACCAATCGTAGATGTGGTTACGGCTGTTTTACTCTCTTTTATGAGTTATGGCTTAAATAAATATTTCAATTAATAATCCATATCCATTCCGCCACCGGCATCACCTCTTCCCCGATCACCTTTACCCCAACGTTTTTTCTGCTCTAGTTTTCCAAAGTTATAACTTAAAACTAAATGCATGGTTCTAGGATGTCGACGCCGTTCTGCTTCCATTATTTGTGTATAACTTACGTTATCTAAATCAACAACCTGATTAGTAACAATATTGAATTTTCCACTATTAAAAACATCACTAACCTTAAACGTTAGATTCAACCGATTATCAAAAAACCCTTTTTTTATCGCCATGTCAGCAGTCGCATTTGGTTTGATTTTCCCATCAGGAAATTCCATAGGTCCACGGTAGCGTGCTGATATTTCTATCCTGGCAATTCCTGGAAGTGTAATTGTTGACATACCATAACCAAAATAACCGCTAGATGTACCATTTAGATCCGCTTCACCTGAACCAAATGTCCGTGAGTTCCACGTTACCAAAGACACCATCAAATTAATCAACGGCATCGGACGGTAATTAACCATGAATTCTATACCGTGTGACTCGGCATTGCCGGAATTATCAGAGGAGATTACCTCATACAATGTATCTCCTACCGAAATAAAATCGCTATCCCACCAGCGCAACATATCCACTGTTTTTTTAAAGTAAATACCAGTGTTTAATGTTAAAGTTCTGTCGAAATGTGAAAAATTCAATTCCATTACATCACTGAATTCCGGTTTAACATATGGATTACCAGTACGGATATGGCTAGTATCATAAAAGTTCCGGGGGAAAGGATTGATTGATCTGCGGCGCGGACGGTTTACACGTTTGCTGTATCCAAACTGCAATTGATCACCTTCTTTAATTGTATACATCCAGAACAAACTGGGATAAATTTTGAAATAAGAATTTGAGTACGGAGAACCCATAATAGCATTATCAATTATCGTTGTAAAAATATTTACGGAATCTTGATTGCCACCAATATTTATTTTTGTACTGGCTTCAACTTGTTCAGCTCGTAACCCAAATTTTATACCCCAATTTTCACTAAAGTCATAGGCTAGAGTTGCGTAAACTGCATGAACATCTTCTCCATAAATAAAATCATAAGGCACGTCTAAATAGTTGAGATCTGAATTAAAATCTCTTATTGTACTCTTGAATCCTGCCTCTATAATCGATCCTTTTTTAATCGGATGGGTATAATCACCACGAATGATCAGATTAGTTTGTCCTTCATCTGTGTTGGTTTGCCCCTGCTCTTCACTGGCATTACTAGATGAATATGATACATCAAACTCCAGTTTTTGTTGTGGATTTTCAAAATCTCTTACAAATGAAATGTCAACATCCCGAGTGCCACCCTCATCTAATTTATTTGATTCCGTTTTATATTCTAATGGAAGAAGGTAATGAATAATTTCTTCCTTTGAATTGTAATGATTGCTGTATGTTGAGCTAAATGACAATGTGTTTTTATCAGATAAATAATAATCTCCACCTAACTTTATAGAAGCATTTTTAGGTATCCTGATGCTGCTACTTCTTTCTCTGGATGTATCCGCATATAAACCATAATCACGAATAAATTCTCTGTTACCTTCGCTCTGGCGATTTCCCAACCGATAACTGCCATTGGTAAATACATTGAATTTTTCCCTGCGAAAGTTGAGCATTCCGGATACATTATATTGATTAAATTGGCCAGCTGATACTGACGTATTGCCATTGAGACCTTCAAATTTTCCCCGTTTAAGGATAATGTTTATAATTCCACCCATACCATCAGGGTCGTACTTTGCCGAGGGATTGGTAATAACTTCCACCCGTTCAATCATAGCGGCAGGAATATTATCCACCATGGCACGGCGACCGCCGCCTGTCAATCCACTTGGTTTCCCATCAATGAGCACATTGACGTTTTGGTCACCACGCAAACTGATATTTCCGTCAATATCCACATCAACAGACGGGATTTTCTTTAGTGCATCAGAAGCTGTTCCACCTTGGATAGTTAAACTCTGATCAACAAAAAAGATCTTTTTATCAATGGTTTGGATGAATTGCGGTAATTCACCAATTACATCAACTTCAGCCATTTGAACAGACGAAAGGGATAAAATTATGTTGCCGAGGTTTTGTTCAATGCTCCCACCCTTACCAGGAAAAAGATTTATATCCTCTTTGATAGCTTTATTATAACCGATGAATTCAATTATAATTTTGTATTTACCCAGAGGTATTTCCGAAATGTAAAAACGACCATTCTCATCAGATACTGCTCCAGTTATAACTTTGTCACTTCGCACGTTTATAATTGAAACGGATGCATATTCTATTGGATTATTATTACTTGAATCCAAAACTGTACCCTGCAAAACGCCAATTGCCGGCATTTCTCGTGAAACTCCACGCTGATGCTGTCCCATAAGAACAACTGTGCATAATATTACAATTGATAGATTTTTCATAATTAAAATTTTTAAGTTAGTTAAAAATGATATCTACTCAATTCCGTAGACTAAATAAGATCCGCAAATGAAATTGAAGTTAAAATATTAATATCAAGAATTTAAGCATTTACCTTCATTCCTCCGGCATAATCCTTTAGCTGCTTTTTCAAATGTGAAGGAGAATTTATTTGATTCAGATTCTTATTTGGGATTTCATATAAATCAGCCTTTGTTCTAAACCACGTTTTATCTGATCGAAACCGTTTAGTCCCTTTTTTATAAAATGTTGCTTTTTCATCTAGTTCGTTTTTCGGCATCCATCCGCACACTGTTAATTCTTTCTTTTCTATGTAATAACTGCAGAATATAAATACATTTGTCGGGTAGTTCTTTTGCAAGGCTATGAAATTGTTCACATAATAATCCTTTACATCTGTCGTGCGGCCCATTGTTTTCACATCAATGGATAATCCGGAAAACTCCAGGTCTTCACCGTGGTCGAAGCCTTCTTCCCCGGCGATTAAATCTACATGAAACATGGTTTGAATGGTGCATTGACCAATAATACCGGTAAGTTGTTCTGCAGCATTACCATCGGCAAAACCCCTGTTGCCAAAATTATGTTCCTGCACCAATTCTAATGCGTAAGCAATGATCTTATTGGATACTTTTATCTTAAACAACGACCCTCCAATTTGAGATCACTCCAATCGTGATCGAGCCGTCTCGCAATATTGTTCTGAAGTGTCTATACCCAGAAACCTGCGGTTAAGTCTTTTAGCTACAGAAGTCGTTGTTCCAGCACCATTGAATGGATCCAGAATTATATCATTTTTATAACTGAACAGTTTTAATACTCTTTCTACAAGTGTTTCAGGAAACATGGCCGGATGATCATACTTTTTCATTCTCCTTTCTGGAGCGATTGACCATTTTGCAACGACCCATTCTTTAAATTCATCAGCTGAAATATCAATATTATCCTTTTCACCTGTTTTTTTCAATTTTCCTTTGCAAAATATTTCAATGAATTCCCACGTGTATTTTAGATAAGGGCTACTTGGGCTTTTCCAACTTCCCCAAGCAGTATATTTGCAATTATAATTATTTTTTTCCCAAAGGACTTCACCCTTCCAGATTAGATTTCTTTTTATACAGTGCTGGCTAATTAAATGATGGCTGGGAATATAATCTGAAAATAAGGGTTGTACATTAATGATAAGCCGTCCTCCATATTTTAATACACGGATACATTCATCCAAGATAAGGAAAAGTTTTTTGAAATAAGCATCCCAATTATGATCATCATCGCTACCTTCATATTCTAAACCAAAATTATAGGGCGGAGAGGTAAAAACAAGATCAATACAATTATCCGGAAGTTTTTGGAGTTCATTCAAACTATCTCCGCAAATAATTTGATCGTTGAATTTATCAGGTATCTTACTATTTTTATCAATATACTTATGTTGCTGGGCATAATAATACTTACCACGTCTACCTTCTTTTGCTACCCGATTCTTTACCTTTCGTTCTTTATTATAATCAACATAAATACGTTTTCCATTTTTAATTCCATAGCTTTTGATTGCATTAATCGAATCTTCAATTTGATTAAGCATTTGCGCATTTTCTTTTCCGCAATCTTGTTGTACAGTTTTCTTTATCAAGGAAAATTGTTTCAAATCGATGGCGCGTAAATTTACAGTCAATCTATTGTCATTTAAATCAACATTGAAATCTCTATCATTAAAAAATGAATTCAATTCATTTAGGGCAGTCAACCCTTTGGCATCCGGGGCTGTATTCAAGTTGATTATAATTTTTTTGACAGTCATTATATAATAAAATTAGCATTATTTATAAACCATAGCAATATAGAAGTCGTGTACATAAATTTTAGATTAATAGTCAGACCTTTATAAATATATTAAGTTAAAAATTAGTTATTGATTTTATTTATATTGAAAAAATAGATTATAAAAAAACCACCTTTTAGGTGGCTTAATATCAGTAGCTAATAATAAATAATTTATTTTACCAATAACACTTTTTGATGCTGAATATCAGTTTGGGTGACTAATTGAATAAAGTAAACACCACTTGTGTATTGATTAGCATTCCAAGAAAATGTATATGTCCCAGGTGATTGTGATGAAAAAGATTTAATTACATTTTTATTTTTCCCAAGCAAATCAATAATATTTATACTAACAGGTGTCTCTTCATTTATTGTATAAGAAATAGTCGTACTGCTATTAAATGGGTTTGGGTAGGATGAATTCAATACAGGTTTATTTGGAAGGACAGATTCATCAATGGATGAAAGTGTATTCATATTTTGAAGAGTTGAGTTTAATGTTACCAAAAAATCATTTCCCATAGGAGGAACAATTGTACCTTTATCTGTGAAGACAATTTGCATATTATGATCAATAATCACGTGGTGAGGTACACTACCATCAACAAATAAACTTTTCAAATTCAAACGATCATCATTAATAATCGGGTAAGACACATCATAGTTTTTAGACCAGTCTTTACAATCATATGTATCAGTCCAACCAGAACCAATACCTATTGTGATAAGCCCTTGATCTTTATACATATCATGTATAGTCTGACTATAAGCAGCTTCTAATTGACAACGACGAGATGTTGTATTAAAAAACACAAGCCAAATAACGTTATAATCGCCGCCATTAATATCACCAAAATAATCGTATAAAGACCATTCTGCATCGATGGTGCATAATGAATCTGTAAAATCAGAAACATAGTCACCTACTTTATAGTTTTGTGCAGAAAGACTAGTTAGCCCTACAACGATCATTAATATTATTATTTTATGTTTAAACATACTCAAATTCTTGATTTTACTATCTAAATCAGTCTGTGAATGTAATATATACATAATTAAATAACAGAAAATGTTATTAGCGACTAATTTTGAAGTAAAGTGTAGGTGTTAAACCCATAATTTCTACATCACTAACAAGAATATCTTTGTCTTTTGAAGCAAACGTATATCGTTTATGACTGATATATTTATTATCATAAATATTAAATAATGATAATCCATATTCCCATTTCAATCCTCCCCATGTTGAAATACGTACAATACTAACATCAAGTCGATGTGCATCAGGCAACTTGGAAGCATTATGTGTACCCGGCTTTGCTTCCAAAGCAACATTACCATCTTCATCTTCATAAATTTCTAAATTATTATTTTCAGTAAATGCTCTCCCAGAAAAATACAACCACGAAAAAGTAAGCTGCCATGGTCCTAAATTTGTCATCGCGACCGTTTTAAAATCATGTGTACGGTTATTATCGGTTGAAAAAGACTTATTATCATTTAATTCATCAAATCTCCATTTAGACGTTCCATAATTATAACTCATCCAACCATGAATCTTTCCACCTGTTTTCATCATAAGCATTTCAATTCCTTGAGATTTTTCATTCCCAATCATCAATAGACCCGAAGTATATGCATCTGCAGGAAATAGATAGTTAGGATAATGATGTAAACGAGAAAAATTGGGAATATTAGATTTATCGTTATAATAATATTCTAAATTGAAATCATAATTTTTAAATGATTTTTGATATCCTAAAACATATTGATCTGCTTTAGATGATTTTAATGAATCTGTTGATAAAAGCCATACAAATTTGCTGCCGCTTGAAATAAAATCATTACTAAATCGATGCAAATATTGAACATGCCTTCCCCATGCTGCCATTATTTTTGAACTTGGTGTAAATTTATAATCAATTGAAATTCTTGGCATTATTTCCCACTTTTCATCAATTGAATATTTTGAAGACCTTAACCCTGCTTTAATTGTTCCTCTTGTAAAATAATCAAACTCATCTTGAAAATATAATGACAAAATATCTCCATTTACATCTTGGTTAATTATTTGAATAGTATTTTGCTGATCAACCTTAAAGTATGTTGAATAATTTGAGAACCATACTCCAGACTCAATTTTATGGTCATTCAATTCCCAATCATGATTAAAATGGAACGTTAAATCTTCAATTTTGTTTTGTTCAAGAAATTGATCAATATAAATAAATGTTGTATCTAAAAATCCCCATTCTGATTCAGTGGTTAATTCATGATTGCTATTATACGTTGATTTAGATATCAATAATTGCGAATACGCTGCATTTTTCCACTGATGTGAAAATTTTAGACTTAGCCCTTCATTTTCCCACTTTGTATCATCTGTTTTCTGATATCGACTATATTCAGTATTTTTAAAATGAAAGTGACTGTTTTCAGATAAAACATCTTTACTTGTATAAAAACTTAATGAAATGATATCTCTGGCAGTAGGTATGAAAGTCAGTTTAGCATTTAAATCAGAAAATTGAAATTCAGGTGTATATGTTTGTGTTGCAGTCGAATCGATCCATATTACATCATCCCCTATATTTAATCCGCTTCCACTAGATAAATATCCATGAATTTTATTATAAAAGTTTGAATGTAATTTATCTGAAAATGTTTGCCTGTGTGTTAATAAAAAACTCCCACGATTAAACAAAGGTTGTTCGAGGGAAAAACCACTGCTCAATTGGTTAGTGTATATTGAAATTCTTGTTTTGTTCATATCCCCATTTTTACCAGTCACATTTATTACACTGTTAATCCGGCCTCCAAATCGTGCGGGGATGCCTCCTTTATACACTTGAATATCTTTAACAGCCAATGCATTTAATGAACTTACAAAGCCATAAAAATGATCCGTTTGATATAATGTAATTCCATCGAAAATGATCTGGTTTTGATCGGGAGTCCCACCACGTATATACAAACCGGCCGATCCCGTATTTCCACCTTGAATTCCCGGTAGTAATTGTAAAGAACGAAGTATATCATTTTCACCCAGATTAGGAAGCATAGCAACATTCCGTGGAGAATACGAAATCTGACTAACCTGTTCACCCTGTTTCATTATATCTATTCGCTTTCCGGTTACCGTTATATTTTCGCTGGAAAGTATAGTTGGACTTAAATTGATTCGAATGATGGAAGTTCGAGCATCACTTTTCCTAACGAGGATTTGTTCAGTTATATACCCTATATATGAAACACTCAACGTACAAAATTCGGCAGTGACACCTGATATATTATAAAAACCATTTTCATTTGATACACTCCCTGATAATGTGTTTAAAACACTAATATTAGCATGAGGTATAAATTCACTGCTTTCCTTATCAAGAATATACCCAGTTATATTATATGGATCATTCCAGCCTCGTTCAGAAATAATAATGAATTGATTAATTTTTTTTGACCAAAGCAGTCCAGTGTTCTGTAAAAGCATTGAAATTGCTTCTTCTTCTGAACACCCATTGCAAATAGCGGAAACTGTCACATTAGCCAGGTAACTATCCTGATATACAACTGATAATCTGTATTGACTGATTAAGGAATCGATAACAGAAGTAAGCGGTTCTTCATTTACATCAAAAAAAATCCCGTTTTGCTCTTGTGGCAAAACGGGATTATACGCAAGAAAGACTAAAATTATCTTAATCAGGCAAACATTAGTATATGATGTAAGTATCCTTTTCAAACTTAAAAGACCGTTGCGCTAAAGTCGCGAGCGTTTCCATAACAGGATTAAATTCATCTGCTTCAATGATTCCTGTAACAGTTATGTTGCCAAGGTCAACACTTGCAAATTTAATTTTAACATCGAATTTACGCTCAATTTCTTTACAAACGGTCCTCAGATTTGTCTGTTCAAGGATTAGCCTGTTATAAATCCAGCCTGGAAATTTATTATGGTTAATTTTCTCCGGTTTCCCAGGATTAAGTCCTAGGACAAAGTCTACTTTTTGACCGGCTGTTAACACAACGTCTTTTGCTGCTTCTGCGCCTGATACTTTAACAGTACCTTCCAGAACGATTACATCAATATTTGAACCTCGGGCATGAATATTAAATTCAGTCCCCAACACTTCAACCGTTGCTGATCCAAATTGAACTATAAAAGGTAAATCACCTTTTTCTACATCAAAGAAAGCTTCACCTGTTAACGAAACATTTCTGTGTTGTTCACCAAATCCATTTTTATAGGATAATGAACTTTCTGCATTCAATTTCACAGTAGATCCGTCCGCTAACTTTAGAGTCTTAAATTGTCCGCGTTCTGCAACAATGGATGTAGTTGTATATGCATTATATAAAATGGGGGAAATTAATGTTAATGTTAGCGCAGCAGCCACAGCCCATATCAATTTTGGCTTTATAAATATAGCTGACATTACTGGTTTTACAGTCATTTTTTGAATGGATTCAGTTTCTTGAATATCCATTAGCTGTTCCATTCGCATCCATGCATTATTAACATCTGGAACTTTCGGTAATCGAACCATGGCACTTTCTTTCCAAATGCGCTGCATAATTCGATCAAGTTTATTTTCAAAGTTTTTCATCATTTAATTCTGTATTCTAATATATTTCTTTTTTCTTTAAATAAAGTTTCTTGTTTCTGCATATATAACGTTTTTAAAAGGCACTCACTCATAAATAATTCTTTAAATGTTTCTTTAATATTTTAAGAGCTCTGTACAATTGATTCTCTACAGTCCTCCTTGATAAATCTAGGATTGCAGCAATTTCCTGGTTCGCCAATCCTTCAATCCGACTTAAAACAAAAATTTCCCTGCATTTTTCTGGTAACTGTTCGTTAACAATACGGTTTATCTCGTCCTGTAACTCATTTAATTCTTGGGATTTTTGAGGGTCATCATAATCAGATTGTTCTGGTTTCGGAATAGTATCTTTATGACGAACCCGAACTTCCTGATGCCTGAAGTGATCATAACATAAATTGGTACCAATTTTGGCAATTAAAGAAAAGAATGATTTATTTGGATCAAGTTTTAATCGATTATTCCATACTCGCAAAAATGTTTCTTGAACAATATCTTCTGCAAGGTCTTCATCGTGAACACGATATACTATGAATCTGAATAAAGTAGAGTGATATTGATGAAACAACTTTTTAAAAGCTGACTTATCAGAATTTTTTACATCGTTTAAAAGTGTTTTATCGTTTGCTGCCATGAATTTTTATTGTTATCAGAATGAAATATTAATCTTCACCAATATCCTCATTCCAAATATCAGGATTTCTCTGTATATAATTTTCTAGCATTGAAATACACTCTGCAGATTGAAGGTCAATAACATCTACTTCATTTTTCTTTAGCCATTCAATACCTCCTGAAAAGTTGACCGATTCACCTATAATGACTGTTCTGATTTTAAATTGTCTTATCAATCCACTGCAGTACCAACAAGGCGCTAATGTAGTTACCATAATGATATTTGCATAAGATCGTTGTCTTCCTGCTTTTCTGAAAGCATCCGTTTCACCATGTATTGATGGATCATTATGCTGAATTCTTCGATTTCGTCCTTTACTCAATAATGTTCCATCTGTTAGGAATAAAGCTGCACCAATGGGAATCCCACCCTCATCTAGACCTTTTTGAGCCTCTTGGATAGCCGTGTTTAGCATTTGTTGGTATTTGGGAGTTATAACTGTTTTCATTTCTATTGTGTTGTTAATTTCCGACTTATTCATAAAACACCAAAGTATAATCAGAGTACTCAAAATTAAATAGTTATGTTAAAATAATTAAAAGGATTTTTATGGCAGAACGTAATTCATCATTATTGTACGGTATTAACGATCGTCCCCCCATAGGGGAGACGGTAATTCTTGGATTTCAACATTATTTGACCATGTTTGGTTCAACAGTTGCAATACCCTTATTATTGGCTCCAGCACTTGGTATTACCGATCCGGTTCAAAAGGGATGGTTAATTGCTACAATGTTTTTTGTCAGTGGTATAACCACACTTTTGCAAACTATTTGGGGAAACCGCCTTCCTATTGTTCAAGGAGGAACATTTTCATTTTTAGCTCCCACATTTGCTATTTGCGGTATGGCAGCATTAGCCAATGCTGGTTGGGAAGTACGTATGCAGCATGTTCAAGGTGCTATTATTGCCGGCTCCCTCGCTGAAATTATTGTTGGTGCCAGCGGGTTGGTGGGCCGATTATTGAAATTTGTAGGTCCCATCACAATTGCACCCACGATAGCCTTGATCGGTTTATCTTTATTCAAATTTGGTGCACCGGAAGCAGGGCGGTATTGGCCGATTGGTGGATTAACTATTTTTCTGATAATTCTTTTCAGCCAATATCTTCGAAACAAGCATCGAACGTTTGAACTTTACCCTATTCTTCTCGCAATAGTAACTGCTTGGAGTGTTTCCGCTATCTGTACTGCATTGGGCATTTTCCCAGCAGGACACCCGGCACATACAAGTCTTGCTAACCTAAAAGATGCACCTTGGTTTCGTATTCCACATCCATTTCAGTGGGGATTTCCCCAATTTGGTGCTGCCGCAATTGTGGGCATGTTGGCTGGTTATATTGCATCTATTGTGGAATCAATCGGGGATTATTACGCCTGCGCGAGACTTTCCGGGGCACCCATACCAGATAAAAAAACGATTAATAGAGGTATCACATTTGAGGGAATTGGATGTTTTATAGCTGGAATTTTTGGCACGGGAAATGGCACCACTTCCTATAGTGAAAATATTGGAGCAATTGGTTTAACCCGTGTTGGATCTCGAAGGGTTGTTCAGGCAGGTGCTGTCATAATGATTCTTTTAGGCACCGTTTCAAAATTTGGTGCACTATTTACAACGATCCCTCAACCAATTGTTGGTGGAATGTATTGTGCCATGTTTGGCATGATAGCAGCTGTTGGTTTATCCAACCTGCAATTTGTAGATCTCAATTCACCGCGAAATTTGTTCATCCTTGGATTTGCTTTTTTTATGGGTTTATCTGTTCCGGAATATTTTGGTCAGCACCCCATGCAGTTTAATCCTATCTGGTTAGCTAACATTATAAATACGTTAGGAAGTACCGGGATGGCTGTGGGTGCTTTTTCTGCATTAATTTTAGATAATACTATTCCGGGGACAGTTGAAGAACGTGGGTTAAATGCATGGGGTAACCATTAATATGAATAAATTCATATACTTTATTACAAGTGTAAACTAAGGAAGTAGATAATGTCAGTTCTAATTAAAAATGGTCGAGTTATCACTGCAGTTGATGACTATATGGGTGATGTGTATATAGAAAATGAAACTGTTTCACTTATTGGTAAAAACCTTGAAGTAGAAGCTGATGAAGTGATTGATGCTTCTGGAAAATATCTTTTCCCCGGTGGACTGGATCCACATACCCATTTAGATATGCCTTTTGGCGGTACCACATCTGCGGATGATTTTGAAACGGGAACACGTGCTGCTGCCCATGGCGGTACCACAACGCTCATTGATTTTGCGATTCAAACCAAAGGCCATTCCACATTGGAAGCATTGGATACGTGGCATGCAAAAGCCGATGGGAAAACAGCCATCGATTATGGGTTCCATATGATTGTGACTGATTTAGAAGATAATCGCGTCCATGAGATGAAAATGTTGGCTGACGCCGGTGTAACATCCTATAAGTTATTCATGGCTTATCCTGGCGTGTTATATGTGGATGATGGCACGATTTATCGTGCTATGCGCCAAGCAGGCGAAAACGGAACGGTTGTGTGTATGCATGCTGAAAACGGCATTGTCATAGATGAAATTGTCAAAATCGCTTTGGCCGAAGGAAAAACAGAGCCAAAATATCATGCCATGACCCGCCCCACTCGGATGGAAGCGGAGGGTGTCCATCGCGCCATTTCCATTGCGGAAGTCGCCCAAGTCCCCGTTTATATTGTTCATCTCTCAAGTTCTGATGCCTTGGAACAGGTTATGCTGGCCCGGAATCGAGGTGTTCATGCCTTTGCTGAAACATGTCCACAATATCTATTTTTAGACGATTCTTATTATGAACAGGAAGGGTTTGAAGGAGCCAAATATGTCATGACACCAGCCTTGCGGGAAAAATGGAACCAGGATGAACTCTGGAAAGGATTGCGGTTCGGAGATCTTCAATCCATTTCCACGGATCATTGTCCTTTCTGTTTCAAGGATCAAAAAATATTGGGGATTAATGATTTTTCCAAAATTCCGAATGGTGGTCCCGGTGTTGAGAATCGCATGAGCCTAGTTTACAACGGTGGTGTGAATTCAGGAAGAATTTCCCTGAATAAATTTGTTGAATTGACCTCCACAGCCGCGGCGAAAACATTTGGACTGTTTCCTAAAAAAGGTACTATCGCTGTGGGCAGCGACGCGGATATTGTAATTTTTGATCCGCATCGAAAAGAAACAATCAGCATTAACAATGCCTGTACCCATCACATGAGAGTAGATTACAATGCTTACGAAGGTTTTGAAGTGACCGGCTTTACTGAAACCGTTCTTTCTCGTGGAAAAATCATCATTAATAAATGCGAATATGTAGGAAAGAAGGGCGATGGACGCTTTTTAAAACGCGGTCTATATGGCGGTATGAAATAATAGAATTCAAGGAGAAATCAAATGGCTAGAAATATTAAATCTGGATTAATCCAGATGAGTCTTCCTATGACAGAGGGAGAAGGAACTATTGCAGAAATAATGGACGCAATGGTTCAAAAGCATATTCCATTCATTGAAGATGCGGGAAAACAAGGTGTGCAAATTTTATGTCTACAAGAAATATTTAATACACCTTATTTTTGTTCAGGGCAAGATAATGCATGGTATGCTTCTGCAGAGTCCGTTCCGGGCCCAACCACTGAACTTATGCAGGAATATGCCAAAAAGTATAATATGGTTATTATTGTTCCTATTTATGAAAAAGAACAGGCAGGTGTATTATATAACACAGCGGCGGTCATTGATGCAGATGGAGAATATTTGGGCAAATATAGAAAAAATCACATTCCACAAACATCTGGGTTTTGGGAAAAATATTTTTTCAAACCAGGAAATTTAGGATATCCTGTTTTTGAAACAAAATATGCCAAAGTGGGCGTTTACATTTGTTACGATCGCCATTTTCCAGATGGCGCAAGATGCCTTGGATTGAATGGTGCAGAAATTGTGTATAATCCATCTGCTACGGTTGCGGGATTAAGCGAGTATTTATGGAAATTAGAGCAACCGGCACATGCAGCAGCCAATGGATATTTCATGGGTTGCATCAACCGAGTGGGGACCGAAAAACCATGGAATTTAGGCGAATTTTATGGCACTTCATATTTTGTGAATCCACGAGGACAGATTATTGCGGAAGCATCAAGAGACCAAGATGAATTATTAGTCTCTGAATTCAATTTAGATATGATTGATGAAGTGCGTTCTACGTGGCAATTTTTTCGGGACCGTCGTCCAGAAACCTATGATAAGTTGGTAGAACTTTAAAATAAATTAATTAAAAGAGAAAATTATGGCAGATTTAAGTATAGAAGTAAACGGTATTAGATTTCCAAACCCATTTGTAATTGGGTCAGGGCCACCTAGCACTAATTCAAAAACCATCATAAAGGCTTTTGATAATGGGTGGGGTGGGGTTTCTGCAAAAACGGTTAGTTTGACAGAGACTCGAGTCATAAATGTTGCCCCCCGATATGGAAAATTAAAAACACCAAGTGGTGAAATTATCGGTTTCGAGAACATTGAACTAATATCCGACAGAACCCTGGAAGTATGGCTGGATGAATTTAAAGCCATAAAAGATGCACATCCAGACAAGGTGTTAATTTCTTCTATAATGGAGAAATATAATAAGGATTCATGGCAGGAATTAACAGGTAGAATTGTTGAAACCGGTGTTAATATGTTTGAATTGAATTTTTCTTGCCCTCACGGACATCCTGAAGAAGGCATGGGAGCAGCTATGGGACAGAACCCAGATATGGTTAAAGAAGTAACGGGTTGGGTTGCCGAGGTAACAGACTTGCCAATATGGGCCAAAATGACTCCCGATATTTTAGACATCACAGAACCGGCCAAAGCCGCGATGGATGGCGGTGCAGGTGGCGTTGCAGCGATCAATACTATATCATCTATTTTAAATATTGATCTTGAAACATTGGCGCCAATGCCCACGGTGGAAGGCCATTCAACTCCCGGTGGATATTCTTATTATGCTGTTAAACCCATTGCGTTGCGCATGGTTTCCCAAATAGGAAGAGGCGTCCCAAAAGCAGAAATATCAGGTATTGGTGGTGTTATAAGCAGCCGTGAAGCTATTGAATTTATCCTAATGGGGAGTTCTACTGTTCAGGTATGCACAGGTGTAATGTTGCAGGGCTACGAGATGGTTAATGAAATGTGTGAGGGATTATCAAATTTCATGGATAAACATGGTTTCAAAACCGTGCGTGAGTTTGTAGGCCATTCATTACAATATCTTACAACACACCATGACTTGGCAGAGAAGCGACTTGCGAAAAAAGCGAATGCATTGGGCGCGAATCGTGACAATAATTGGACCGGTGATATAAAGAAGGAAACGGACGAGTTAGTTAGTAAATAAGTTTCGGTTTGAAAAGTTTAGGTTCCGAAATCATCAGATGCAAAAATAATAAATTATTCTATTAATTATTTTTAGTTAGATCTTCTTTTTTTTCCTTTAGGTGTTTTAAAAGGCTTATTACATCTTTATCATTTTTATACCAATGGGGAGGATTATCAAAGTCTGGAATACCGTCATCAATCAATGTGTGTGATTCTGTATGTCTAGGATAACCATCTTTTGGGACACCTCCAATACAAATTGCTACTAATTCGCTATCATCACCAGCCTTTAAAGCTCGTTTCCCATCTGGATCAATTTTAATAATGTCACCAACAGATACATCAATATCTTCACCATCTATATGTATTATACCTCTTCCCTTCATAATAAAATAGACCTCTTCTTGTTCCTTGTGCTGATGGAGAAACTTATACCCTTTTCCTGCATGCAAATGAATTAACCCGATTCCCACTCCTTTCAAACCTAATTCATCTCTTAAAAAAGTCACCCATTCAGGTAAATCATTGTAATCAACAGTCGTTTTAGTGTAATTCATAATTACTTTTTAAATATGTTTGAATCATTTTGAAATGATTTGAACTCCAGCGTATTCCCACTTGGGTCTTCGATAAACAAAGTAGATTGTTCTCCAGCATTCTTTTTGAATCTCGTACGCGGTTTAATAATAAAATTTACGTTAGTTCCTGACAGTTTTTGGGATAATGATTCCCAATCTTCTTTTTTGAGTATAATACCAAAGTGAGGGACAGGCACTCGATCACCATCAACTTCATTTGCAATTTTAGAAATACGTTTACTTGCATCCAAATGGGTAACTAACTGATGACCAAAAAAATTGAAATCAATCCATTTTTTAGACTCACGACCAGTGGAACAACCTAAAGTACCTTCATAAAAATCACGAGCAAGTTCCAAATCATGTACAGGTATTGCTAAATGAAAGGGTCTTAATGGAGACATTATTTTAATAGAATAAGTTTTTGAGTTTCCACATTATTACCGTTTTGCAACTGTACAAAATACACACCACTAGATATATTTTCTGCATTCCATTTAATTTTATGCTTACCTGTTGCAATTTTACCATTCACTAAATTCTGAATCAAACGCCCAGTTATATCGTAAACACCCAGAGAAGTTGTATGTTGCGTCTCAACGGAAAACCGGATCGTGGTGGTTGGGTTAAACGGATTAGGATAAGGCAAATATAATTTGAAATTTTCAGGTGTAAGCAACTTATCATCAATTGCAACAATTTCCGAACATCCAATCCCAAACGCTCCAGCTGTAGTTCCATTTTGACCTAAACCAATACAGGGGGAATTTTCAGCTAAATAATAATTGCTACTATCTGAATTGCAAAATAATGGATCATTATCAAATACATCAAATAGCCCAAAATTAACCGTACCATTATCGTGTGTTTCCACTCCTGTAATATATTCATCCAGAATTGAATTATGGATATTAACAATTGAAGGGAAACCTAATTCAGCAAACGCAATTTGCTGGGGACGATTACTCCAAATAATTGAATTGGTAAATGATATTTCACTTTCTCGTAAATATAATGCCCCGCCTTCTACTTGAGCTGAATCATCAGTAATTGTAATATAATCAAAATTTCCAGTGGATCTATAAAATGATAAAGCACCACCCCTATCATTTGCAAAATTATTTTCTAGTAGCAAATTGCTTCCATTTACAATACTGTGTGCAAAATAGATACCGCCACCTCGTCCGGAAGTATAGTTAGAACGAATTATTACATGATCTAATTTAATTTCAGAATGATCGACAGCAATACTGCCGCCATGAACCGATGGATTACTAATACCGGCAGTATTATCTTTAAAAACACAATGTGTAATTGTCGGATAGCTGTCCACACAATACAAACCACCACCAAATGTTGATGTATATCCATTTTGAATTGTGAATCCAATTAGTTTTGTATTGGGCCCAGATTGATTTATTGATATAACTCTTCCCTGTCCCCCACCATCAATAATTGTGTTTTCAATGTGGCTAGAATCATTATCTATAATATAATAGGATGAAATCATGTTATTTTGATTATCAATTTCAATATTTTCTAAATATGTTCCCGGAGCAACGAGAATTGTATCACCCATTCCGGCAAAATCCAATGCCGCTTGTATTGAATTAAATGGATTGTTACTTGACCCATCACCTGTATTATCATTCCCGGTTGGTGTTACATGAACAATTTCGGGAACACTCATACCATAGGTTACAATCAATCCGAATAATTGATTTTCTTGCAAAATGCCTTTATGTTTTACTTGAACTATATACGTTCCCGGCGATGTAATATCGATAAAAACCTGTTCTACATTGTCGACGACATTGTCACCGGTAGATGCAGCTTGAGTAGGGTTATATTTGTTCAAAATATATGGAAAATGAACTTGACCATTGGGGTCAATTACCCGCAAATCCAAATCATGGATAAGCATTATATCGCTGGGGTCAAGACTGGCTGAAACCGGATTCCCCGGTGGATCGCTCCAGCATAATGTTGCTCGAAACGGGTCAGCGCCTAAACTAGTAAATTCAAATTCAAGGCTGTCCAAATAAGGGAGTTCAGCTTCAATTATTTCATGTCCATCACCGATTGTTGAAATTAGATTAACTGCTTTTTCAGTATTCAATAAACCCCAGCCAAATCTATAATCCGGCCCTTCATTTGCTCCTGCTTCATCTACTGTATGGATAGCTAACCCTTTCAATGTGGCAGCTCGTATACTTGTATCAACAACTGTTTCATAGTGCTGGCGAACTAAAATCAATGAACCAGCCGCACTGGGAGATGACATGGATGTTCCCCAATATGATCCATAGTCTGAATCATTTTGATCTAAACAAGAATATAATCCTGCTCCATTGGCAACAATATCCGGCTTTATACGGCCATCATCCACCGGACCACCTGAACTAAATGACGACAATTGTACTTGATTAGGATAATTATACCCTCCAGAAATATCTTCAACTGAACCGACTGTTAATATATTTTTAGCTGTTTTTGAATGTCCAAGGCAATCCCATGGACCATCATTATTTCGAAAGTCTGTAGATAAAATCCAATCATTTTCTGTTGAAGAAAATACCCAATGTTCTGTCCCTGATGATGCGCCATCATTTCGTTCATTTCCTGCAGAATGAACAATTAAATAATTGGGAGCATTATAAGCTATAATATCCCAGTCTCGTGCAGCAATACTATAAAATCCAAATTTGTAATCCTCAGTAGAATCCACTTCCAAATCACCAAACCAAGCCCAGCGATTATCATTAAAATAATCCCACACCCAACCCAAATACCATCCATATGAATGATTAGAAATACCTAGCCCATTAGCAGCAGCTGAAGCCATTTCGCTATTATCGTTGCTCCAATCGTACGCATGAAGTTGCGCTTCGTAAGCCATTCCCCGTGCATTGTTATTCGCACCTGAAGCAATCAATGTACCGCTTACATGAGTTGCATGATCACCCAAATTTGTAGCACCATCTATTTGTTGGACTCGGCCAAGTAATTCTTGATGAGTATTTCGAACTTTACCATTATCCCAAACTCCAACTGTCATTCCCTGTCCTGATAAGAAATATTGCCCATCTCCTCCGGGCCAAACATTATCTGTGGAAATGGTTCGAGCTGAATTAATATTTTCTGTTGTATAATAAACAGGCATTCCATTGGATGAAATTTCCATTAATTCATATGAGCTTCCATCTCTCTTTCCATTGATGGGCCACCCTTTTAGTGTGGCTTTATTAATGGCAGCTGTTTTACCTGTTTTATATTCTTTGGCAAACTCAACTGCTAACTCGTCCAAGTCTCGAACAAAGGATTGCCCTGTAAGTATTGAAATAAAAATGATGAGGGTGATAATTCTATCCATTATCGTACTAATAGTATTTTTCGTGTAATGGATGATTCATCTGTAATTAATCTGCAAAAATAGGTTCCACTGGAAACAGTTTTACCTCTATTGTCCCTGCCATTCCAAATAACATGATGATTACCTGATGATTGCATACCATTGCTCAACGATTGTATAGTTCTTCCTTTAATATCGATTATATCAATTTTCACAAAACTATCTTTTAATAATTCAAATGGGATAACTGTCCGTGGATTAAACGGATTTGGATAATTTTGAGATAATGATATTTGATTTGGTAATATCGAGTGAGTGTTAATATTCATAGCTGTACTATCTACATATTTATATACCGTTCGACCCGAAGCATATCCTAGCCAATGATTAACAAAACGTATACGATTTACATTTTGTCCAAAGCTTGCTTCTGTCCATGAAACACCACCGTCTTCGGTCATCAAAGTCGGACGATCATTGATATAGCTTCCCATCCATCCCCGTGTTGGTGTAATAAAACCAATGGCTTGGGATGAATAGACATCTTCTTCTGAAGTATCTGCAAACATGAAAGGAAGTTCAAACCATGTTAAACCACCATCGGTCGTTTTTAGAAAATATTCAGTTGTTGCATCGGAATATGGTTTTTTCTGGATAGATATATAACCAATACTTTCAGAAGGAAAAGAAATCTTCCAACCCCATTCCATCGCCCGTTCACCTACATAAACAGTTTCCCAAGAATCACCTGAATTCTCTGTAAATAAAACCAACATATGGGAGTCATCACTGTGTTCATCTGTTCCACCAATCATGATACCACGGTTTTGATCCCAAAAATAAAGATCTATAAGCGCTCCTACCGAATCACTCATATTAAATGATTCCCAGGATTCTCCCCCATCAAAACTTCGGACAAAATATGCCGGTCCGTGGTGACGACCACAGCCAAATATAGTTAACGAATCCACTGCGCTTAATCCACATAATCCATATGGGATTTCACCAGTAATCGTTGACGTATCTACTACTTCCCATGTTAGTCCGGCATTGTGTGTTTTATATAAAACATTTCTTAATGAATCAGCCAATAAGTTTCCGGCAATACCATGTAAATCATCCATAAACCCGACACAACGCATATACGCAGTGGTATCATGGAGTTGTTCTATCCATGAACTACCTCCATCAGACGTATGAAAGATTTGTCCTGAACGAGTTATCAGCCATCCAGTTGTATCATTTCGGAAAAATAAATCATCGTGCTTTTTTAGTTCTGAAGATGCAATAGGTGCATTAGGCAATTCCTGCCAATTATTGGAATCCTGCCCCCAACATACAGTTAAAATTATGATTGCAAAAAAAATATTTCTCATTTTAACAAAATTATCCTCTGAATTTTTTTAAAATCACCGGCAGTAAAATGAATGAAATAGATGCCACTACTAAATTGATCTGCTTGCCATATTATTGATTGTTTTCCTGCTGACCATGTTTTGTTTGATAATTCAGCAACTACTTTACCTAAAATATCAATAATTAATACCTCAACATTTTGCGCTACAGGTAGAGTAAAAGGGATTGTGATGTATGGGTTGAACGGGTTTGGGTAACTATTTAGTAATGATAACTCTTCAGGGAGCAAATCTTCTTGATTTGAAAGTATAACATCACAACCAACATCATAAGCTCCTATGTAATAATTTTCTTCACCCAAATACAAGCAGGGAGAATTCTCCGCTAATTGGTAATCGCCACTATCAGCATTGCAAAATAATGGATAAATATCAAACGAACTAGAATCCCACATTACGTCGCCGTTATTATTTGTAATAATTCCATTTTCACCATAGGATACATCTGAATACATAATTGAAATCAAACTAGGGGCTTCCCAAGCTGAACACATGAAGTCTTGTGGACTATTATTCCATATAATTGAACTATTGATTTCAATATTAGAATTATCAAATGCATACAACGCTCCACCACCATTGAAAGAAATATTGTCAGCTATTGTAACTAAATGTGTACTAAAATTAGAGTTTGAGCTATAAACGGCCCCACCTTCTGAAAAACTCTCATTTTTAACAATCAATGAGTTTTGTATGTCTATGGTGCTATTATGTAAATAAACACCTGCACCATAATAAGCTAGATTATTATTTATAGTTACTTTATCTAAACTAAAAGAGCTTTCCTCAAAAAATATTGCACCGCCATAGTTTGCACTATTTCCGTCAAAAAATATATTATAAATATGTGGAGTACCATTATTCAAATAAATGCCTCCTCCGTAATCGGCAGTATTTGATGAAACAATAATATCCTCAATATATGGAGATGAGTCAGAAATATAAATAGCACCGCCATGAGTGGAAGATCCTTCACTCAATGTAAATCCTATCAATACACTTGTAGAATCTTCTCCATTTTCAAAAATGACTAAACTGCCTGGACCAAATCCTTTTATGATCGTTTCAGCAATATATGTCGAATCACCCGTCGTTAAAAACAGAGAGCCTATAACAATTTGTTTACCATAAAAATTTATTGACTCAAAATATTCACCTTGATGAATGAGTATGGTATCACCGTCTTCAGCTTGCTGAAGTGCTCTTGCAATTGAAGCGTAAGGTGTTTCATACGCACCATCATTCTGATCATCCCCTTCTAAAGAAACGTGCCATACCGGTCCCAAGTTTATGGCAGGACACCCAATATCATAAGCTCCTATATATGTACTATCCAACCCAGAGACTGCACATGGGGAATTACCAACTAAAGTATAATCTTCATCCGAAGGTCTACAAAACAATGGATTTACATTAATGTTTCCTGCAAGCCAATCCACATTAACATTGTCATTCGTTGTAACTCCATCTGTTCCAGCTTCAATATCTGAATAAGCGATAGAAATTGCATTTTCATCTTCATTTCCGCGAAAATATATTTCTTCACCAATATTATCCCATACAATCGTATTTAATAAAGATGGTTCAGATCCATTACGACAATAGATACCTCCCCCACTTCCTGATTCATTCATTGTAATCGTCACATGATTTAAATAGGGGCCGGCATTATTGCAATACAATGCACCACCATAATAATCACTGGAATTATTTATAAAGAAAACATGATTAAGAATAATATCAGCATTATTTTTTAATGTAATTCCGCCACCGGTTCCATCGGTAAAATTATTTTTAAAAACACAATTATTAAATTCTGAAATCGAATTGTTTCTTATATATGCTCCACCGCCATGACTAGACCAATTTCCATCAAAAATAACATTGTTAATTTGAGGGCTTGATGAAGCTTTACAATACAATCCTCCGCCAACTGAACTGGATGAATTTTGCATGATGATTGAATTTGCAATAATTGGATTTGAGTCATAACAAAAAATCCCACCGCCTCCGCCATCAGGTGATGAGTTGTTTTTTATAATTAAGTTAGAAAGAGTTGGACTTGATAATTCACAATATATACCACCGCCATAATGATTGCTTTCACCATCCCCATCCGGATCCGCAAAATATCCAAGACCGCCAAGTATTGTAAAACCATTCAAAATCGAAGTACTATCTTCATTGGAATCAAATATGACAACGCTACTTATTTCATCGCCATTAATAGTTGTTAATTCTATAAATAATGAATCATTATTTAATATAAATAACGAGGAGACTAGAATTTCTTTGCCATTGAAATTAATATTTTCAACATAATCACCTGTCATCACAAGTACAGTATCTCCTGTTGAAGCTGAATCAATTCCAGCTTGAATTGTAGAAACATCAGTAGGAACGTAAATTATATCAGCATAGATAGGAGTGAAAAAAATAAGGAATGCTAAAGTGTGTATTTTCATTTTATTATTTTTGACCAAAAGCTTTGATAATTAATCCTATGCAAGCTGTCAATTTTTTAGCATAGGAAATATGAAGGAATTCATTTGGTCCATGGGCATTCGCTTGAGGACCGAGGACGCCGGTTATTACAAATTGTGCTGCTGGAAATTTTTTACCCAACATTGACATAAAAGGTATCGTTCCGCCTTCACCCATGGCCAAAGCTGGTTTTTCATAAAAAGTTTTGGATGCATTCTGAATAGCATCGTCAAGCCAGTCAGCTAAAGGTGGTGCTTCCCAGCCAGTGGCCGGTTCTTCAAATTCCATTGTCACTTTGGCGCCATAAGGAGGATTCTCTATCAATAAATCTTCTACAATTTTTTTAGCGGCGAGAGCATCAAGGGTCGGCGGAATACGTAATGATAGCTTTATGGTTGTATAAGGCCGCAATACATTGCCACCGTCTTTTACTGTAGGAAGACCATCAGCTCCAACAATAGAGAGCATTGGGCGCCATGTATTATTTAACACCATTTCCATTTTATCGTTAGTAATTGGCCAAGCTCCATCCACCCAAGGCAATGTATCAAATACTTCATCACCTAATACATCTACCATAGCTTGTACTTCTCTCACTCGATGATCAGGAATCTCTACTTTTAAGCCTTCAACAATAATTTCACCCGTTTCTTCATTTTCTAATCGTGATAAAAGCTGTCGTATAATTCTAAAAGATGAAGGCGCAATTCCACTTCCGCCACCGGAATGTATTCCCTCTTTTAGAATATCTATTCGCAATGTGCATCCAATGAGACCACGCAATGAAGTCGTCGTCCAAAATTGTTCGTAATTCCCGGCGCCGGAGTCCAGACAAATAACCAAATCTGGAGAACCAATAAGGTCTGCACAATGATCCATATAAAAGGGCAAATCTGGAGAACCGCTTTCTTCTGAACATTCAATCAAAACAATTATCCGCGGCAATGAAACTCCCTGATTTAACAATGCGTTCAATGAACATACAGATGCAAAAACAGCATACCCATCGTCTGCCCCACCACGTCCATACAATTTGTCACCTTTGAGGACGGGTTGCCATGGATCTAGTCCTTCAGACCAACCTTCCATTTCAGGTTGCTTGTCTAAATGGCCATACATCAGAATTGTGCCATCAGCATCGCCAGGTACATCGATTATTAAAAGAGGTGTTCTTCCTTCTTCGTCAAATACATGTAATGTACTATTCTTTGGTTTATGTTGATTTATCCATTTGCTAGCTAGATCAACAACTTGATCCATAAATCCATTGGCTTTCCAATCTGGATCAAATGAGGGAGACTTGTTTGGGATTTTTATATACTCACAAATAGTTGGGAAAATTTCATCATCCCAGAATGAATTAATATCTTGTTGTAATTTTTTAGATTCCATTATGTTTAATTTTAGGTTGAATAGTTAATGATTAGATAATAAATATACGTATGAACCCTATTACCTTGCTCAATCACAATGTAAATTTCATGTATATTATTTTATCCTATTTAATTTAAAATCGATGCAGCAATCACACCCTCTTTTAAATATCATAAAAGATAAATCATTGCTTTCGACTATTGCTGAAAAATATGGCACACCATTATATATTTATAGTGAAGAGCGATTAATTGAAAATGTGAATAAAATAAATAGTGCATTGAGTAATAACTTCGACAGTTATCATATTTGTTATACTATAAAAGCAAACAGCAATCCTCACTTAATTAAAACGCTTAAAGATACAATACCATCTCTAGGAGCCGATTGTGCCAGTCCCGGCGAAATCTATGTTGCAGGCAAAGCCGGAATTAAAGGGAGTGAATGTATATACACTGGAAATTATGAATCTCTCGAAGATTTGGATTATGCATTAAAAGCCGGTGCCCATATTAATTTGGATGATATTACTTCATTTAACCGCATGAAATCTATTGGGTTACCAAATGATATTTCATTTAGACTCAATCCAGGATTTGGGAAAGGGGCTTTTGCACAGATCATCACAGGTGGTGAAAATTCAAAATTTGGCGTTCCCCATTATGAAATCGTAAATGCATATCGCCTTGCCAAAGAATCCGGGATTAATAAATTTGGAATTCAGTGTATGACCGGTTCAGGTGTTTTGGACTCTGACTATTTTCCAAAACTAATGACTGAAATATTAAGAACAATACACCTGATTAGTAATGAATTAGATATACATATGGACTATATCAGTCTGGGCGGAGGATATGGAATACCTTATCAAGATGATGAAGTTGGGTTAGATTTTGAGCAGGTTTTCAAGGAAGTGGCAAAAATATTTCACCCCTATTTTGAATATCGGAATGACAATAAACCAACATTATGGGTAGAACCGGGAAAATCTATTGTGGGCGATACAGGTATACTACTCACTCGAGTCACTGGAATAAAAGAAAGTTATAAATCATATATCGGTGTAGATGCAGGAATGGAAACATTGATGCGTCCGGCACTTTATGGTGCTTATCACCGCATTTATAAAGTAGGTGAACCTGACGCACCAAATATCAAGAAAGTGGATATCACAGGCCGCATATGTGAAAATACAGACAGACTTGCTGTTGATAGAGATTTCCCAGAAGTTAAAGAGGGTGATTTAATAGCGGTGATGGATACGGGTGCTTACTCATATACCATGTCCCACCAATTTTGCACTCGACCGCGAGCAGCAGAAATTTTTCTGAACGGCGAAGAAACTCGGTTAATCAGAAAAAGAGAAACAATTGAAGACATTTTTAATAATTGTGAATGAAATGAAACTAATTCCTAGAGTTGAACGTGGAATCATTAAACACAAAAGTATATCCTATGGTACGACCAATCTGGGTATAACATTAGAAATTTATTTACCAGAAAAACATGAACCAAAAATGCTTCTAATGGCCGGTATTCATGGAGACGAACCTGATACAACTGTCTTATTATCAGAAGCATTGCGTTCAACGCCTATAGATGAATTGCATAATGCAGTCATACTGTGTGCTAATCCCGATGGTATGTCTCGTGGTACTCGTGCAAATGCCCGTGGAGTAGATCTTAATCGCAATTTTTCTACAGATAACTGGACATCCAATCCTGTTTATCATCGAAATCATGTAGGCGAACCTCAAGACATTGCACTCAGTACGGGTCATAAACCCGAATCTGAACCTGAAACAAGAGGGCTACTAAGAATAATTGACCAAATCAACCCCCGAGAAATTATCGCATTCCATTCTGCACTTGACTGCGTTGAAGATCACAATAATAGCAAATTAGGTCAATGGCTTTCAAAAAATAGTGGATTAAAATTGATTGATGATGTTGGGTACCCCACACCCGGTTCATTTGGCACTTGGGCTAAAGAGAAAAAACTTCCATTGATTACATTTGAATTTCCAGATGAACCATTAACACATATGAAAACGCGTTTTATAAACATATTGAATAAACTTTTACAAAACGAACATTTAAGCGAGATTTAAGATTAACATTTAACCTGACTCTGTTAACTAATTTAGCATTAAAACTTTTTTAGTTTCACTCTTCCCATTTATAATTGAACGAATAAAATAAACACCTGCAGGTAATTTTTTTCCGTTAAAATGTTTCCCATCCCATGAAAATGTTTTCATCCCGGGTTCATAATCTTCATTTACAACCATTCTAACTTTTCGACCTAATAAATCATAAATATTGATTAAAATGTGAGCAGATGCATTCAAATCATACTGGAAAGTTTGCTTAAAAATAAATGGATTAGGATAAGCAGTAAATTGAAAATTTAGTTCTATCGTTTCCTGTAATTCAATTATATCTGAACGAATACCCGATAAGTACGGCCACACATTATCTCCGGGACAGGCAGTTGTCCCAAAATAATCTCGATGTCCTAATAAGACGTTTGGGTCTTGTCCATATATCTGTGATATCCAGGCAAATAATTTAACAATAGAGTCACGGCTCGTTAATGACATCGTTTGATTGCAATTAGCTTCTGGAGGATGATAGCAGCCTAAAATGCAAACACCTATATTACCTGTATTTGCACCCCCAACATGGGCTCCTAAAACTGTTTCTGGCCGTCCTTGATATATATTCCCGGCACGATCCACTAAAAAATGATACCCAATATCATTCCAACCTCTTCCATTTTGATGAAAATCTTGAATCCCACGAACTGCTTCCATACCCTCATCAATATTTTCAGCTCCACAACATGCGGCATGGTGTAAAGTTAATTTATCAAAATAAGGGTGGTTCGTATAGTCATACTTGGGTGGCGCAGCACCCCATTCCTCACGAGAAATAATTCTAGGCTTTTGAATGTGGGCATCAACCGCTTTTAGTGTTCTATTTAATGGCAAGGTTTCTTCAAAATATGGTTTAAATATGGTTATTTTTGTAATTGTTAAAATACTATTAGAAAATAATTTGAACTCAAATTTCTTTACACCTTCTTTATAATCATTTAAAAATGTTGCAATTCCTTGGCCACTAATTTTATCATGAAACGTTTTTCCATATTGCCAGGGTAACCATTGATTTTTAAGTAATACACGAAATAATACACTATCCACTACACCACCGTAATAATCAATTGCTCCACCTTCAATGGCATCTTCAAACAGTTTAGTAGTACCATTGTGTACTAGATAGTTTAATGAATCCGTTATCTTAATTGTAGGATTACGTTCAAGTAATAGTCCCACATCTTCTGTTTGAGGAAAAACAGAATCATCAAATGGAATTAAATAATAAAGAAAAATTAAGGAGTATTTATAAAGAGTATTCAATTAAGAATACCAAAAAGAAAAACTATAATCGTAAACCAATTGTGAATCGTTGAATTAATCCTAAACGACCGTAATCTGCATAAGAATAATCGATTTTGAATTTCATGTTGCTTCTTCCCAAACGATAATAAATGCCACCTCCTAAAGTAAGTCCCTGTTCAGTCGCAGCACGAAAAAGAGTGGCATAACCACCTCGTAAAAAGAATGTTTCTGCATAAGCGAATTCCAAACCTACATTTACACTTTCACTATTATCATTGGGATGCAAAGCATCTAATGCAAAAGACAATCTTGACGTGGGGCTCTGAATAAGTTCACCTGCAATTCCTACACGGAAAATGAGTGGTAATGGGAAATCATCTGTTTCATAAAGAGCATTTACAAATTCAACATTCCCTTGATTTTGATGATCTGGATCAACACTAATAATCATATCCCGACCATCCATTTTGAGGCTTTTGCCAAAATTAGATATACTAGCACCGATGCGAATATCTTTGAATGGTGTAATAAATAAAGCTCCAATATCAACGGCAACTGCGTTCGCACTGGAGTGCCAAATTTTTTGTTGAATATATTTTAAGTTACCACCTAATGAAAATTTATTAGTTAATCGCTTGGAATAGGAAAAAGTCAAAGCCAAATCACCAGCATCAAAACGTTCGCCTGTACCTTCCGGGTCTTCTACCGTCCGAACTATATCATCGGGTACGGATAAACTTGTTAGACTAAAACCCAATACTCCAATACGAGGTGAATTAAATGAAAAAGCAAAAAAATTAAAATTTGTTTCAGCCAACCAAGAGCTATTTACAAACATCATTTGCATCCCGTTCACATAAGCGAGTCCTGCAGGATTCCAATAAATACTGCTCAAATCCCCACTCATAGCAGTAAAGGCATTACCCATGGCTGTTCCTCGAGCATCTACTCCTATTTTTAAAAATTGAGCTGCGGTAGTTCCCCGTTTTGTTATTGTACTGCTATTTGTATTTTGTGGAAAAAGCAATGTAAAACTAATTACTAAAAATAGTAGATATTTCATTGCTTTGAATGGTATTGAAACAGACATCACTTTATCACTGCCAATCGACCGATTTTCTCGCCCAACTCTCCAGCATCCACATGAAAAATGTAGATTCCAAAAGCGATAGGAAAATTATCACTCGTAGTCAGATCCCAAAATTCTTTGCCGTCATCAATGCTTGAGTGGTGTTCAAGAGTACGTACCAATTCCCCTGTGACTGTAAAAATCCGTATAGTACAATCTTGGGGAAGATGATTGAAATACACTTTTCGTGGTCCTCTATCTCTCGGATTCTGTAAATCAAGAGGTTCTAAAACATTTGTAACAACATACGGATTAGGAACAACGCTGATATTATTAAGATCATTAACTGCCTTTGCCTGATTGATCATGGATGCACTGGTTGTAAACTGATATGTATCACCAGAAAAAGCTCTTGTAGTAATAATATTATAAATTTCCCCTTCACTAGGTGGAATGTTATTTTCAGCAGGTTCAAAAAATGTAAATTCCCATGAAGCTGAACTTGTTTCATCACCTTGTAAAATTATAGCACGGTCACCAGGTGTCCATAAACTATCCGCTGGTGCTAGCTCAATAATAACTAACTTGCGCTGTTCAGGAACGAACCCAGACGTTTCCCAAACCTGGAATTTTGTTTTAATATATTCATAACCTGGTCGGGCGCTAGAATCAGAAATTTCGTCAGAAAACCGTATTTCATAATCAGCCGGGTACATTTTAGTATCCAAATTATTGAAAGGTTTTATTTGTGGAATCCAAGTCGTTGCAGCACCAGTACTCCAACTCATTTTTGATTCATCTAATGCCAATATAGTATCCTGAACAAATATTTTCATCCCATCTATAACAGGATTATTCTCTTCCATACTTAACAATCTGCTTCCCGTAAAACCATAATAATAATACTGTGCCAAATAGGTAGTCTCATCAACCAAAGATCCGCTTGGTAATGCACGGAATTGCCCTGTTTCATAAATCAATTCAAAATCGGTTTCTGCTGAATATGTTGTACTACCATTTAAGTCAGTCAATATAAAGGAATTACTATCAATATTGGTATAATCCAATCGAACAAACTGATCAACCTTAACATAAAGCTCATCTTCAACCGTTTTCAAATCCATTACAGAATAAGAAGTCGGATTACTGGAAAAAGTAATTTCAAACGTATTTCCATCTTCCAATGCACGCGGATCTATTACTTCAACACTAATTTCACCTGTTGCCACACCGCTTGTATGTTCAATCCAGTCATTATCCAGTTGCCCGGGTACAAATCCAGCAGTAGGTGAACGTGGTACGATTTGAGTTGTATTCACATCTAACATCACTTCGTTTGTTTCAGGGTTTAATGTAATCGTCTTCGAACATTCTGCCGGAGCGACTCCTAAGCTGTCATCACCGTGATCATATGAAACAACTGCATAATAATATGTTTGCCCATTGAAAACATTATTAGAGTCAATAAACGAATGGACTAATCCTGTGTTACTTCCAAGATTATAATACACTCCACGACCGGTATACGGAATTGTACTTAATCCACTATATTCATTAATCAAATCAAATCGTGCCGGTGCACCGGTACTCATTTTTAGAGGCTCAAACAAGAATTTTGACCCATTTGCATCTGTAATGGTTTGTTGATCTAAGAAAGACGGGTCAATACTGCGGTAAATGACATACCCTTCAAAATCATACGATTCACTTATGGGGTCAAATGATTCTTCTGCCTTTGAATCCCAGTAAAGGGCAACTCTTTCATCCCCAGGTACTGCGACAACATTTGGCTTATCCGGTGGTTTAGCAAATTGGTAATTTTTTTCGTAAATATCTTGGGCGGTAATGGCATTTAATGTTAAATCATCATAGTCTTGACCCAATACAAGTGCGATAGAAAACCGACGAGCTTCTCCTGCTGGTAACGTCATTGGACCTGAACTGTAAATAAATATATAATCACCAGCTTGGTTAGCATTAGCAGAATCAAAAATACCGGCTTGTAAAAAATTCTCCCAAACGTAATGATCATTGGCAATTCTATTTTGACTTGTAAAGGGAGGAGAAGAAAATCCAGTAAGGCCGATCATATCAGACTCATCTAAATCTGTCCATTCAAAATTTGGTTCGCCGGGCTGACGCGGATCAAAAGGATCACCAGCTGTTGGTTGTCCATCACCTTCTCCTAAATCACCTGTATTGGGAACCCCGTCAACTCCAACATCATCTTTCTCTGGATCCCAATCACCATCATCATCAATACCATTGCTGCGGCTTTCATCTATCATACCGTCGCCATCATTATCAATACCGTCATAGGGCTGACCCGGGCTCTCTAAAAATTTATAGCCGAAATACCCAGGTGGCCTGCCGCTCACATCACTCATACCATCTTCATCCCAAGCATATACCATATTAATGTCTCGGTCAAAATAGGACAAATCATCTTGCCAATTGGAAGGTCCACCAATATGGGGATCACCCCACATGCCGAAAGTAACTTCATGTAAATCTTTTTCACTTTTATTCGTGACTTTAAAAATTAGAAAAATTATATCTTCAGCTAAAGGATTAGCCCATTGATAATATCTTGATTCAATTTCTAAACCCAACCCTTTTCGAGAAGAATCATCTGGAAACGGATAATACTCAAATTCCCGATTGGTACGATCATCAGTCACAAAGAAAATTTCCAGGTCTGAATTGGATGATCCTTGACGCAAAGCTCCGGGCCAAACATATTCTTTCAAATCCGCATTATACCAGCCCGATGGCCAACTGTCCGGTTTTCCATCTCCATCCCTGTCAAAATCATTTGAAGTAGGTAATTTATCACTATCCGGATCAGCATATGGAATGGTTAAATCATCATTCCATGCCAAGGGCTCCCAACCCCAAAATTCTAATCCATCAGGCGATACTTCACCTCCAAGTGATGTTAGTCCATCACTGATAACACGTGCATACCAAGTTGTGTCTCCTTGAGCATCCACTTTTGGGTAAGCATCCTGATGACTATTTGCTGTTACTTCCACTTCGGCGCTAATAAAAGGGCCAAATTCATATCCGTAACCCAAACCTTCCCAAACAATATCTGTCACTTTATTACCCGGGCTGGAGATTGAACCATAATTCCAAATTTCAGCTGTGATTTTATTACCATTCATAATAGCTTTTTGTCGCCGTAGAACCTGAGGGTCATCGTCCATGGTTTTCATCGAACGATAGACATCTTCACGCCAATTATAATATTTTTTGAAATCATACTCTGTCCATGTTTTTTGTGGACCGTTCAAATACCATTCATGGGATCCGCGTTTCAATTTTTTATCTTTAGCATATAGAGGTTGAAAGGAATTGATTCCTAAAAGTACTAATAGTAAATACATCATTTTAAGTGAGTACATTTTCATAAATTAAAACTCAATTGTAAACCCTAGGGAAGCAGATCGAGGAGCTGTATAATAATGTGGTCGAGTCATATATTCAGACCACGTATGAACTCCGGGTTCACCATAATGGCTAATCAGACCTGCTGATTCTTGGTTTGATTGATTACCAAATGTATATCCTGATCGACCGGTATCATCAAATACATAACGCTCATTTCGTGTATCAAATAGATTATAAACCTTAATAAAAGCAACCAAACTAAATTTGCCGATTTTAAATGTTTTTTGAAAACGAATATTAACATTTTTCTGCCATGGTTTAGTGTCACTATTCGATTCCGGTACATAATTTGCAAGAGGGATATCTGGGGTGTACGGCCAACCACTGCTTAATTTTCCAATGAAACTAAACGACCATTTTCTTGGATCGCCATACATAACGGTAGCACTCATAATATGCCGTTGATCCCAGCCCAATGGGACAATACGTTTTTCTTCTTCCTCTCCCGTTAAGGCATTAAAGAAGAATGAACCTGATTTAACACTGTTTCCGTCAGCTACTTGATAGGTATAGTCTGTCCAAGCAGATAATTTAGTTAGAGGATCATACCTTTTGGTTAAGCTGAAAGTAAACCCTTGTACTGAACCATAATCTTTATTTAAATATATTGAATAACTTGACGGACCATACTTTGCAGATTCGTAGTGGATAGATTGCAAGGCTAATAAATCTCGTATATCTTTATAAAAAATATTTATTTCTATTGCCATGACTTTGGTAATCTGCTGCTGAAGTCCAAACTCGTAATTGACTGTTTTCTCTGGCTTTAAATCTGCATACCCCAGACTGGGCGATAATCCAGCACCAAAAATGCTCGTTTTATATAATCTCCGAAGTGTAGGCAATTGGTAAAAATGTCCATATGAAAAATGCAGAATACCTTCATCTGTAATAGGAAAAGAAATTCCAAGTCGAGGAGAAATCATTTTTTTAGGATCCGCAGAAGTGGTACCACCTTCCGGGTCTAATAAATCAGTTATATAGTCTGATTTAGGATCAAAATAATCATAACGTACACCGAGGTTCATTATAAAATTGGAATATTCAATCTTATCCTGCACGTATCCTGAAAGAAATAATGTCTGATTTTCATAGAGATTATGATAAGGTGATTCATTGGCTTCTAAAACAGTCGGTTCTCGATATTGATCACTATAAAGAACTGTAAAATTTTCTTCAGTCAGATTATCTGTGCGAGCGCTGATACCTGTTTTTATTTCATGGCGGGATGTAATCTGGCTTGTAAAATCGAGTTTTCCACCGGAAGAGTATGATTTACGGTAACTGTGTCCCATTTGTGTCCCACCAAAAACAAATGTGGCGGAACTGGGCTCTGTATTGATCCAATCTGTACGTACATAATCCGGGTCTTGTGTATCTTCAAAAACAAACTGACTATAATCTGTAGTGCTATAAAATATGTTTGTTTCATAATAACTTTTTTGGCCAATGGCATGATTCAACTTTAACGAAAAATTTGTATTTTGATTGGCTTTATTATAAGTACCATCGGGATTGTATTTATAACTGTGCACATAAGACCTCCAATCACTTTTAGTAAACAGAATTTGACTAGATAGCTTTAATCTAGGTGTAACTCGAAATGTCAATTTACCCAATCCGTTTAATTTTTTACTTGGATTCATAGGAACAAATTTACCGTCACCTCCCATTTCTATATACCAATCTCCCGATGGAGGAAAATAAGCAAAATCATCGGGGTTATGTTCACGAACCCCATAAAGATACCCCTCATTATCGCTGTAACGACCACTGATATTAAAAGTCAATCGGCGACCTTTTCCTATGAAAGGGACAGGACCTGAAAGTGTTCCTTCAATAATTGTGTTTGCAACAGGATTAATATCATTAATATTTATAAATATGTCTTTATCACTTGAAAAATAATCTCCAGAATAAGCAGAGAAGCTACCCTCATAATTTTCGTTGCCTTCTTTAATCTGCAAATTGACAATTCCACTCATTGCATTACCATATTCGGCATTGAATCCGCCACTAACAACTTTCATTTCTTCTAATGCTTTATTTGAAACATTAATTGATAGTGAATTGGTAAAAAATGGATTGCTCATAGCTACACCATCAATATAATAACCGATTTCGTTCGATCGACCGCCACGAATATGCAGTGCACCATCGGCACCCTGATTAACACCTGCTTGAGTAGTGAGAACGCCGAGGAACGATTCTACGGGGAGTTCCTTCATTTCAGCTCCGGTCGTAATCTTTTGGGAAGATGTGAGGTCTTTCTGGACCATAGGCCTTTCTGCAAGGACAATTACTTCCTCTCCTTCCAAAGCTTCAGTAAAAAGTGAAATATTTTGTCGAGTCGTTTGATCAATATTGACTCTCAACCCTTGTACGAGTTGAGTAGCATACCCAATATAAGATACCTGTAAAGAGTAATTACCAGGAGGCATATTTAAAATAACATAATCACCATTCAAGTCCGTAGCTGCACCAGAGGAAGTTCCCTCAACTAAAACATTAACCCCTGGCAAAGGTTTTCCACTTTCTTTGTCAATTATATGACCGGAAATTTTACCATTGGCACTCCATATCAACGCATTCAATAATAAAAATACAGTGACTTTAATTGAAGATTTACCCATTATTTTATTGCAATAATTGAATAATAAATAATTAGTTTAGTTTAAAATGTATGATTTAAATGATTCGATGATCAGATTATTACCGGCCGCTGAAAAGCGGCCGGTAATAAAATCCGATTTTTATTTCATCAACATCATTTTATTAGTTTTTCTGAAATTACCCCATTCAAGTGAATAAATGTAGGCACCACTGGCTACTTTCATACCAGCATCATTAAAACCATTCCAGCTCACACTATGGTGGCCGGCTGGTTTCATTTCATTATTGACCAATGTCCTTACAACCTGTCCCAGCATATTATAAATACGTACCGTTACATTCTTTTGTAATGGTAAAACATATTCAATCCGGGTCGTTGGGTTAAAAGGATTTGGATAGTTAGGCAACAACTTATAATCATCTGGAGTGATGAATGTAATTTCTGAAATACTTACTTCAGCATCTGTGAATTCAAGCTGCAAAATAATCCAGTTTTTAGGATTCACCACTTTAGTGACAGTTGTATCCCAACTTGTTCCATTATGGGTATACGTAGTGGTTGTAGTACTATCTACATTGCCTTGGAAACTGGCAATTACTTCATAATAACCATCGCCATCAAAATCAAGGCCGTCGCCATTCCACTCTGCCTGCACTTTTGTTGCAAATGTACCAGCATGGGATAATGAAGTGGTTTGAATACCACCTGAATCAACGACAGTAATGTTTGAGTACACATCATTTTCACCTGTATACACGACAGTTGTTTCATAGTCTGAAGGTTCTCGCGGATCACCATCAGCAGCAAGTTCTATACTTGTAATAACTTGACCACGACCGGAGCCAACAAAAATATTCGGCATACCATCTTGATCTACATCAAAAATACTGGCATGGAAGGCACCGGCATTTGTAACAACGTTTACTACATGGTCACCGTTAATAACAAGAACATCATCGCCTGATTCGTAATCAATTACCCATAAATCTCCCGTATAATAATTGGGGAAATAAGCTTCATCATCACCATCACCATCCATGTCTGCAGCTGCTCCACCAAAAAGGGAAACATGATCACTTGGATAGGTGGCTTGATAATAACTATCGTCCGCTCCCACTTCTGCAGCAACATAGGTATCAGGACCGGTTACATCAATATTGTAGAAGTTCAAGTAGTTCCAAGTATGGTTTACCAGTTCATATGATCCATCACCATCCAGATCAGCAGGAAGTGATTGATAAGGTGAACCGCCACCATAGTTACTTTTATTAAAGAAGCCTTCAGATACCCACGTTTCAAAACCTGCGCCGCCGGCATTATGTTCAATATCGCCGCTGACAGATGTAATGAGTGTTCCGCGAGTACTTCCACGACGCACAGCAATGACCAATTCTTGGACGCCGTCGCCGTCTATATCCATAATGGTTGTTCTTTCATGATCACCACGAAAGGATGATCCATCACCTGCACAGCAAGTGTCAATTTCAACCATATTAATGGAGGAATAAGTTGTTCCATAGTTATCACTACCAACAACACCATCCCATTCAAATACCCACCAGCCTTCAAGACCAGTTGTGGCACGGGGGAATACGATTTCTTCTTTTCCATCACCATCCAAATCACCCACGCCTACAGTTCTTGGGTTAGCCCAATAATGACTGGCCGTATCTTCTGGAGAAGACCAAACAGCTTCAAAAACACCGTTATTGTATTCAAAAACATGGACACGATGATGTGCATAATCCGTCAATATAACTTCATACATGCCATCTTGATCCATATCCATACCTGCTATAGCTGTACGACTGCTGCCGCCATAAGTTGAGTCAGAATAGTCAGCATCTGCAGGAGTTGCAGTAGCACTCATATCCCAACCGTCGGCTAATGTTGCAGCAGATCCTGGATCATATTCTAAAACAACAATGGCAAACTGACCGGCTTCACTGGCTTTAATATTTGCCAACACAATTTCGCGTAATCCATCGCCATCCAAATCAACGGGTGCAATGTCTACTGAATAATAGCGATCGAGAGGTTCGCCTGAACTTTCTAAAATGTCACCCCATACATAACTGGTGGAATCTTGAGGGTCACCGCCTTGGTATTCAATGCGGGCAACAATTTCTTCTGTTCCTCGAGATGCAACAATATCGTATTTACCATCACCGTCAATATCACCCATATCAGAACCGCGATTTCTGCCGCCGAAGGTCCCCAATTCAGTAAAGTCATCTACAGAAAGATCGGCTACACTGCTGTCTACACTTTCTAGATAATATAGTTTACCATTAGTCATGGGAAACCAGCATTCCAATTTGCCATCATCATCTGGATCAGCAAATGCAAATCCATTGCGGCGAAATGAACCGGGGTCGTTATCAGGAAATAGACTATTAAGATCTACTTGAAGGCTATAGGAATCTGCGCTGTCTGCTTCAAAAATAGCCAGACTGAAATTATCCCAGGTGTTTACCCAGATTTCATTCTGTCCGTCGCCATCAAAATCCACAACGTCTAAATTATAAATACCACCACCGCCAAGATTTTCTGTATCCAGAAATTCATTGGTAAAGGAAGCAAATTCATCAAATGAACTTGTTGCCAATTGGTCGATGGAAAGCCTTCTACCACCACGATCTATAGAAATGAGTTCTTTAACGCCATCTCCATCCACGTCAGAAATTACAAATCCTGCGGGACGAAAATTATCAGTGTAACTCATTCCATATTGAAATAATAATGTAGCTGTACTTGGAAAAGTGCCATCAGCTCCCTGCTCAAAAATATAAGTCCCCCAGGTATTATCATTGGAACCGGATGACGGTGGTTGTCCAAAATAAATTTCCCAGAGTCCATCGCTGTCAATATCTCCATAAGCCATACCCGGTAATGAATTTCCTGGTTCAGGCGTAATAAATGACCATACATATTCGTATGAATCATTACCATTACTTTCATAAAGATAAATTCCCAGCAAACCCGGATCGGGTCCACCTGGGGCTAATGTCTCATCCATGCTGAATAAGATTTCTCTACGACCATCACCATCAAAATCCATACCGGCTAGAACACTTTGTGCTCCAAAACCTGAAAATGGAAATAGATTAGCATCCGTCGTAGCATCTAACGTCCAAGAAACTTGAAACCCATCAGCTGCATTTTGTGCCTGTAAGGGCAACGCAATCAAACTGAAGAGCATTATCCCAGACGTTAAATAACTTTTAACCTTGTTTGACATAATCATACTCCTTGTTTTTGTTTTGCTTTTGATTAAAAATATTAAAAAAAAATTATCCTTCTTCTAATATTATATCTTGTTCATATATGTATAATGTAATATTAAATTTGAATTATTGAACATAAATAATTTATATTAAAATGATAAAAATATTCAAAAGCCTATTAATCTTATCCATATTCATAATTCAACTTGCTTTTGCTCAATTAAACAACATTGAATTCCGGGCATCGTGGGTCATCACATGGGATCATATATATTCAAACGCTGATCCCGGACAAAATATTGCAAAAATAATTCAAATTATGGATGACCATAAAGCAGCAAATATGAATGCTGTTATATTTCAGGTGCGACAAAGCGGGACAGCTTATTATGAGTCTTCTTACGAACCTTGGGGATATTATTCCGGATATCAATATCCAGGATATGATCCATTGGAAATTGCTATAATTGAAGCTCATAAAAGAGGATTGGAGCTCCACGCATGGTTTAATGTATTTCAGACATCTAGCACGTATCCCGGGTCTCCTGCTGCTGAACACCCAGAATGGATATGTAGGGATAGAGATGGAATTCCTATGACATCATATCGATCTATTTCTCCTGGGCTACAAGAGGTTCGTGATTATACAATTGACGTTGCTATGGAAATTGTTCGCAATTATGATATTGATGGTTTGCATTTGGATTATGTTCGTTGGAACGAACATACAAATACCGGTCGCCAATCAGCAGAGCCTCAAACAGAAATCAGAAGAATGGATGGAATAATATCAATCGAGGAGCAAAATAATTTAACTCTTAATCCGTCCAGTAGATACTTATATGACTATCTACATCCTTATTCTGGTGGAATTCCTGATGGTTATACTTCCTGGGAAGAATGGTGGCGTGAGAGCGTTACTTCATTTGTTGAAGCACTCCATGATTCTATTCAATCAGTTAAGCCGTACGTACAATTATCTGCAGCTGTTTTAGGAAAATACAATTGGTCTGGTTGGCAAGGATATGGAACAGTCTTTCAAGATGGAGCCAAATGGTTTAACGAAGGCAGTCTCGATCACATAATGCCAATGAGTTATCATTGGACAACCGCAGATGGATTTACCGGTATGCTTGAAGATGACTGCCCGCAATGCTGGTGGCTCTTTGTTCAGCCTGGCGTTGAATCAGATCGACCATTTACCGTTGGCCCAGGCTCGTATGTTTTAGATGAAAATAATGTTTGGTATCGACATACTGATATAGTGAATGCAGTGCGATCATTGAATTGGGTTAAGGGATTTCAATTTTTCAGCTACGGTACTTGGGAAGACAATGACTACTTTGAAACTGCAGGTGATTCATTTTTTGAGAACAAAACAAAATCACCACCGAAACCCAATAACAATAGTGTAACTATAGAACCGCCATTATTAACAATAAATCCATTGGATAATGTATCTATGGAATTAACAATATATCCATCTTCAACACTTAATCTTGGATGGCTTATTTTATATCGATCATTGAACCCGGCAGCAACTATAGATAATGGTGAAATTATTTCAATACAATATGGATCTGAAGCTGTGAAGTTCGTTGATATCTTGGCTGATTCAGGTTTAGTATATCAATATTTTGCAACCCAGACAGATAGATTCTGGCATGAATCAACTCCATCAAATAAAGTGTATTCAACACTCACTCCCTTACCAAACACATATATCATTTCAAATAATTACCCCAATCCTTTTAACGGAAAAACTTCCATTCCCTTTTCCATCCCATCGTATGGAAATGTAGGTTTATATATTACAGATTTAAAAGGTAAAATAGTTGCAACACTCGTAAATCAACTGATGATCCCAGGTGATTATATTGTAGATTGGCATGGAAAAAACGATAAAGGCGTTCAACAAGCATCGGGAATTTATCTAGTGTTTTTAAAAACAAATGATAAATTCAGAAAAGCAAAACGATTAGTTTACTTAAAATAAAATTATAAAATTTATTGGATAATATTTACTGTCATAATATTACTTACGTAAAGGAAAACTATTGTTAACTAGAAACAAATCATTTCACATTATTCTACTCTTATTATTATTTAGCAGTATAATATCATCTGAAACCCGCATTTTAGAGATAAGTAATATTCGTATAAATCCAGGTGAAAATAAAATTCCAATGGATGGTGGTTCGTTTCTAACATGGAATAACAATAACGTATCTATAAATGGTGTTAACATATTTGAATCTGGAAATGAGAATATTGTTAATGTCATAATTAATCCTCAAAAAACAAAACCTGAAGCAGTTATTATTACCGAAAATTCCCAAAATACACTCAATTATTCCTTTCAATTACTAAAGGATGATCAAATATCATTTATTCACTCACTGGAAAAAGAATATGATGGAGCTTTACCGAAATTACTATTCACAAAAAATAATTTGCTCATGCTTTTACCTGAAACCCAACATATGACAATATTTGATTCTAATGGTTCATTATCAGGGGAATTTGATTTATTTAAAGAAATATCTTGGAGCCATGAAAAGAAAATTTTGACAGCCAGTGATAAAAATGATTACTTATTTCTATTGGGAATGGTATCGGCTAATTTGACTAAAAACCATAATGTGTCTTTATTTTCACTGATAGAAAATCCTGAATTGATAATCAATTTACCCCTTTCGATGCCTTATTTTTTCTCTATTTCAAGCAAAAATATTTATGCTATCATTGGGACAAATAGTAAATCTAGCTCTATTACGCAAACACCTGTTCTTATTCTTCTTGATCAAAATTATAAACTCTTAAATCAAACTGTAGAACTGAAAAAACTTCCCAAAAATATTTCATGGTATAAAGATGAATTAATTTTGATTTATAAAGACCATTTGATGATTTATAGCACAGATAATCAAACATCTAAACACGAAATAAAATTTGAACAAAAAATATTTCCATTAGATATCATTACGTACAATGAATCCATTTTTGTTATTTCTGCACTTGAAATTGGTGTAGGAAAAAATGGGAATTTTTATCAATCAATGGTCCTACTGGAATATGATACAGATTTTAATACTATTGCATTCCATCCGCTACTTCATGGATCTTTCAACCGAGTTAAATATTTCCCAAATCAGGGTAATACATTTTATTTACAATTAGATAATCATTTCATTCAGTACGAAATTTCAAAATAACCCATGATTTACCGTTCTGTCGTTTTTTTCATTTTTTGTATATCTGGTTTGATTTTATCACAAACATATAATTGGCCATGCGAACCCTTTAACCAGCAACACTGGATTAATGGAACATTTTGCGAATGTAGGTCAGGTTCATCGGGAGATATTGATCACTTCCATGATGGAATTGATATTCATCTATCAGAAGGTAATCCAGTGTATTCTGTTATTGATGAAGTAATCACAAGCATCGGAACATCAAGTCAATACGGAATTAATTCTTGGGTAAGAGCAGGTAGATATGCGTATGTACATGTTATTCCAAATAACTCATTGAGTGTTGGAGATTCTGTAGAAGCGTATGTTACAGTATTGGGTTGGACAAATTCCTGGAACCATATTCATTTTAAAGATGGGTATCCTGGGTCTGAAAGAAATGCCATAAGATCTACAGGAGGAATTTCACCTCTAATCGATGATGATAATCCTCATCTAGATTGGGTTCGCTTCTATCAAAATAATTCTAATGTGTACTTTTCAAATAATCGTGTATTTGGTCAAATTGATATTGTGTGTAAAGCAGCAGATCGTACTGATGATGGACCCATTGGTGATAATAATGGAATTTATAAAATTGGATACGAAATTTTAAATCAGTCAGGCGAAAGCGTTTTCGGTCCGCGTTTTCCTTTTGAGTTTGACTTCATTCCATCTACCAATAACTATATTGAAAATGTATACTTTAATGGTTCAAATACGGGTACCTATATTTACATAATTACGAATAATGTTTACGGAGATTATTTTCTAAATGTTTCTAATTGGGATCCAGGATTTTATATTGCGAGGATTATGGTTTATGATCAGTATTTCAATGCAGATACAACTGATATAAACTTTGAAGTTGTGGAACCGGATTTTATTCCACCTGCCCCTCCTCAACTCTTATCTATCCAAGCCGAAGATAATGGTTTCTTACTAAAATGGGGGGGCAACTCGGAAGACGATTTAGCTGGTTACAGATTGTATTTCAGTTATGATTTGGATCAATGGTATAATAATCATACTGAATCGATTTTAACTGCAGATATGACGGAATACTTAGCCGGTTCATTTTCCAATAGTACGGGTTTTTTCAAAATGACAGCGGTTGATGATGCTCCATTTCCAAATGAAAGTGACTTTTCTGATATTTATGTCTTTCGTAAAAATCAGGATAATCAAGGTCTTCTATTCATTGATGCATATAATATTTCCACACCATCCATCGAAACATTCATCAGTAATGCGGGCGTAATAGCAGACGAACTTGAAACTGGAATGAATACTGTTCATCATTCAATATTCACAGATTCAGTTTCGCAAATCCTCGATGGGACAATTCCATATATCTTTTCAGGAAATGAAGATTTAGTTTGGACGAATTCATTAGTTAATTATTTTTTAGATACTGCGTTTAGTATTTTGGGTTCAAAATCAATTTCTTCCTTTAATTCAACGAGCATAGGCGTTCAATTTTTAGACTCTCTCGGCATTTCATTTGATGGGAATATTCAATTACCAAACCAACTGTTTGGTGTAGGAGAACCTTTCGCTGATTTCAATGTAAATGAAATTATAAATGAATCCCTTTTTGACAGTTTAAATATATTTGCATTGACACCGAACAATGAAAATGTATACCCCATAATACAAGATCAAGACGGTCATATTTTAGCAGTCGCTTCTGCTAGTACACCTTTTATAATTTCATCTATTCCATTAGAACTTTTTAATGATGATTTAAGAAGAGATTATTTCTTTCGTATTACGCATTTCATCACGGGTATAAGTGTAAAGATTGATGATGAAATTGATATCGTTCCTGATGAGTTTAATGTGAGATTTTATCCAAATCCATTTAATAACAAAGGTATTATTAATATTAATGGAATACAGGGAAAATACTCAATTCGATTGTATAATATTATGGGTCAGTTGATTTGGGAATATTCAAACTTTATTAAAAATGAAATGAATTATCAATTACAAATTCCAGCCAATATTATGAATAATATATCTTCTGGTGTGTATTTTATCCATGTGATTTCTCCAAATAATAAAATGGTTTCACAGAAAGTTTTGTATCTAAAATGATTCGATTAAAACAATTTTATATAAATATATTTATATTATTCCTTATTACAGGGTGTGTAAATACACCAAAAATGTATAAAGTTTCAGGGAGCAATTTTCTTCAATCTGCTTTTCAAAAGGCTATCGATGATTCAGGATTATCTACAAATCTGGGTATTAAAATCGTTTCCCTAAAGAATAATAATACACTTTATGAATTAAATGCTAATTCACTTTTTAATCCTGCCAGTAACACAAAATTATATACATGTATTTCTGCCCTAGCACTGCTGGATACAGGATATACATTCACCACATCTATTTTTCAAGAAAATAACAATCTTTACCTTGTGGGTGGCGGCGATCCCGATCTAACCTTAAATAGTCTCGATTCGTTAGCACGAGTGATATCCGAAAAATTAAATAAAATAGATACTTTATTTTTGGATGAATCACTTATGGATACCCAACGTTTCGGAGAAGGCTGGATGTGGGATGAAGGTCCCTGGAAATATGCAGCACAGATTAGCGCACTTTCTGTAAATGATAATTGTGTCGATTTTTATATACGTCCAACAACCCTCGGCTCACCTGTCAATTACACGACAAATCCAAAAACAGAATATATAATGATAAATAATCAGTCTTTGACGGTGAATGATACTACAGGATTTATAGATTTTAAAATCGATCGGAATTGGGCTAAAAATACAAATGATTTCACTATTTCTGGAATGGTGATGGACACGTCAGCAGCAGATACGTTCAGTCGAAATATAGATGACCCAACTGCATTTACCGGATTTGTCTTTAAAGAAATGCTATCAAATCATGGACGAGAAATTAATAACATATTTAAAAGGGAATATTCAGGCAATGGTCGTTTGTTGGTATCTCACACATCTAAACCATTAATCGTTACCCTTGATAATCTTATGAAGGAAAGTGATAATCTTACTGCTGAATTACTGGTAAAATTAATTGGACACGAAGCAACGGATACAACAGGGACATGGCAAAATGGTTTAACCGCCATAAAAACGTTTTTGCACAATGAAGTTGATTTGGACACGACTACATTTTATATGTCTGATGGATCGGGTGTTTCACGCTATAATTATTCAAGTCCGGAACATTTTATTCAATTATTATCATGGGCTTATAACACAAATCAAATTTGGGATAATTTAATCTCAATCCTACTTGGCGGAGGAGTTGGTACATTGAAAAATAGAATGAATGGCGAAAATGGAAATCGTATCATTGCTAAAACGGGTTCTTTATCTGGCGTTAGTTGTTTGTCTGGTTATGTTTTCACAAAGTCTGGCGAACCATTAGCCTTTTCCATTTTAATGAATGGATTTATAGGAAAAACCAAACCCTATCGCAACCTACAAGATAAAATCATTACAATATTAGCTGAACTATAATTTGATTAAACCATCTCCCTTAAAGAAAGGTGATACAATTGGTATTGTCAGTCCCTCCTTTTGGATGGACGAAGAAACTCTAGAAAAAGTCCACCAGCTATTTAAAACAAAAGGTTATCAATTGGAATTTGGAACTAGCAATTATCTGAAATCCGGCCCGTTTGCAGGCACTCCCCAAGAAAGAGCTAACGATATAAATGACATGTTTGCCAATCCGGACATTGACGCCATTATATGTGCAAGAGGCGGCTATGGAGCCAACAGAGTTTTACCGCTTATAGATTATGATCAAATAAAAGTGAATCCCAAAATTTTTATGGGTTATAGCGACATTACCGCTATTCTTATATCAATTACTCAACGAACAAATCTTGTTACTTTTCATGGACCTATGTTAACAACTTATAAAAATGGTATGGTGGATTATAATTATGAATTAATGGAAAAAACGTTGTCTGGGAACGAATATGTTAATATTCAACCTCCAAGTAATTTACCTTCTCGAGTTTTAAAACCCGGAGTAGCTGAAGGTTCCCTTTGGGGTGGGAATATATGTCTACTGGCTAATAGACTGGGAACGAATGAACAGTTAAATACAAATGGTGTAATTTTGTTTCTAGAAGATATTGATGAATATTTATATTCCTTTGACCGCATGATGGTACATATGCGCAAAGCAGGAATATTTGAAAACATAAAAGGATTAATCATTGGCGAATTTATAAACATGAAAGATCAAAAGATTTCTTTTGGAAAATCAACAGATGAAATTGTTATGGATGTTTGTGGAGATTTAGATATACCTATCATAGCGAATTTTCCATGTGGTCATGGGAAATACCAAGCAACATTGCCCATATCAATTCCAGTTAAGTTGGATACAAAAGCAAATTCACCATCATTAACATTATTAGAATCATCGGTTTTATAAGGAAAAATAAATGCTGAATTACATATGGTTTGGAATGATGCTTATTGGCGTCGTTGTGGGTGCATTCACCGGCAATATTGACGCTGTTACAGAAGCGGCAATTGATATGGCTAAAGTGGCTGTGAATTTGGCTATTGGATTAATTGGCATAATGGCACTTTGGTTAGGTGTTATGAAAATTGCGGAAGAATCCGGATTAATCCGGATTATTGCCAAAGGGTTGCGACCTATAACCATTCGTCTTTTCCCAGATGTGCCGGAAGATCATCCGGCTATCGGATCAATTGTATTAAATATGTCTGCGAATATATTAGGTTTAGGAAATGCTGCAACACCACTTGGTTTAAAAGCGATGGAAGAATTGCAAGAACTCAATCCCAACAAAGAAACAGCCACCAATGCCATGTGTATGTTTCTGGCGATTAATACATCCAGCGTTCAACTTATTTTACCCGCAACTGTCGTTGCATTAATGGGTGCACATGCCAGTCAAATTTTTATTACAACTATCATTGCGACAACAATGTCCACGATAGCTGCCGTGATTGCAGTTAAATCTTTAGAAAAAATGAAGCGCTTCTCCTTCTCTCATGGAGGTGATGTATGATTGATTCAATTGTCAGCGTTATCAACGAATTCTCAAAATATATTATTCCTTTTTTACTAGTTGGCATTCCATTCTATGGACTAATCTTTAAAAAAATCAAAGTGTATGAATCGTTTGTTGAAGGTGCAAAAGACGGATTCACTATTGCAGTAAGGATTATACCTTTTTTGGTTGCAATACTTGTAGCCATAGGAATGTTTCGTGCATCAGGAGCTCTTGATCTTTTGTTAAATCTTCTTTCACCATTTTTAACGGTGATTGGCTTTCCTCCAGAAAACCTACCATTGGCTTTAATGCGTCCTTTATCCGGCAGTGGCTCATTAGGTCTATTAACCGACTTAATAAATGTACATGGTCCTGATTCCCTCATAGCAAAAATTGGAGCAACCATGTTTGGTTCTACCGAAACCACCTTTTATGTTTTGGCTGTTTATTTTGGATCCGTGGGCATTCGCAAAACGCGTCATGCCTTAGTAGCAGGCTTATTTGCTGATGCAGTGGGTGTATTTAGCGCTGTATACATTTGTCGATTCTTTTTTGGATAAGTTTATTATTTATGACATTTCAACAGAAAATCATATTAGCAGTTTTTGCATTGATATTCATTGGATGCAATCAAACAGGGTTAATTATTTCAACAAAAACAATACAACAACATAACTTGGTGAATGTCCAAGAATTGGACCCCACACTTCTTGTGGAACTAAAATATTCTTCTACAGATAATTTCATGGGAATAGATGTTTACGGCGATTTGGAAACTTGCTATATGCGTAGAGTTCCAGCTCAAATGCTTGCACAGGCCCACGTATTATTAAAAAATAAATATCCTGATTTACTCTTATTGATTTATGATGGACTCCGACCTCGTTCGATTCAATGGACACTTTGGAATACGTTGAGCGATGTTCCGGAATCAGAACGAACTAATTTTGTCGCCAACCCAAATACAGGCTCCATTCATAACTTTGGTGCAGCAGTGGATCTAACCATCACTTATAAAAACGGTAATCCTTTAGATATGGGAACCCATTATGATTATTTTGGAGAGTTGGCCTTTCCAAGACTTGAGGATTCTTTATTGATTGCAGGCGATTTAACTCAAGAACAAGTTGATAACAGACTCATTTTAAGAAATGCCATGACACAAGCGGGGTTTAGTTCCATCTCTACCGAATGGTGGCATTTTGATGCATTTCCGTATAAAGTTACAAAAGAAAAATTCACAATTATAGAATAACCAATGGTTCGAATTCATCCTGGAATTATCCTAACACTTTTAATTAGTTCTTTTCTTTTGAGCACTGTTCCTGATCGTTTGTCTCCAGGAGATACAATAATATTTGTTGCCCCTTCAGGTCCTTTGGATAAAACAAGAATGTCATTGGCAAAAGAACGATTGGAGGAGAGAGGATATTTTATAATTCAGGCTGAAGATTTATTTCGTAAGCATGGTTATCTTGGCGGGACAGATGAAAGACGTGCTGAAGAATTCATGGCAGCATGGACACATCCACAGGTGAAAGCCATTTTTCCCGGAACAGGTGGATACGGCATAACACGTATTTTGGACATGTTGGATTATGATATTATAAAATCAAATCCAAAGATTTTAGTGGGATTCAGTGATATAACCGGGCTGCATCTCGCCATTAATAAAATGACCGGACTTACAACTTTTCATACGCCAAGCCCCATGTATGGATTAGGAAGTAAAGATAATCTTTCCCCTATTTCCGATAATTATTTTTGGCAAGCCATAGAAAAAGAAAATGCCAATGGCTATATCATCGAACTGGAATCATATGGTTTAAAAGATTCTGTAATGACACTCCATGGGGGTACAGGAAAAGGTGAACTTATTGGTGGAAACCTTTCACTGATCGCTGCTCTCATGGGAACACCATATGAAATTGAAACGGATGGGAAAATTCTATTCATGGAAGACGTAGGCGAAGCTCCTTACCGTATCGACCGCTATCTTTCCCAACTTAAATTAGCGGGAAAATTTGAAAATCTTGAAGGTGTCATATTAGGAAAATTTACTCGTAGATCGGATGAACCACCAGATGACATTGAGAGTTTTAAAATGATGGATGTCTTACAGCAGTATTTTACTAATTTAGGTGTACCTGTTTTAGCTAATTACCCTTTAGGTCATTACAAATACAATGTCACTTTACCTATTGGTGTATTGACTGAAATTGATGCAGACAATAAATTGATACGTATTCTAGAATCTCCAACCAGAAATTCTGAATGAAGAAACCTATTTTAATCTTTTTTTCAATATTATGTTTTGTTTTTGGTGAACATAAACCCAGCATTCATCAACAACAGTTAGAATACTATAATATTCATTATACAGAGTCAAATGAACAATTAAAATCCATTCCATTGCTTCCTTATTATCGAAATAACAATTCAACTCCTTCTCATGAAGTATTTGGATATCATCCTTATTGGATGGGAACTGCTTGGACCAATTACAATTTCAACCTCATTTCCACACTCGCTTATTTTGGTGCAGAAGTAACTGCTACGGGTGGCATCAGCGATGATCACGGCTGGCCGACCACTTCGCTCATTAATACGGCTCATGCGGCTGGAACGGATGTTGTTCTAACAGCTATTTTATTTAACAGCAGTGATATTGCAACTCTGTTGAGCAGCAGCAGTTACCGACAAACTCTGATCAATAATTTAGTTAATTCTGTTTCATCAGCAGGTGCCGATGGTGTCAATATTGATTTTGAAGGAATGCCAGCATCGCAAAAAAATAATATGGTACAGTTTATTACTGATCTCAAAAACGCATTCGAGACAACAATTCCCGGATCGCAGGTCACGTTGGCTATGCCGGCAGTAGATTGGAGTAATGCCTGGGATTATGATGCATTGGCAACCATAAGTGACGGATTATTTATTATGGGTTATGCATATCATTACAGCGGCAGTTCAGTATCAGGACCCAATTCTCCATTGAGTGGATCTGGTTATACAATCACCTGGACTGTAAATGATTATTTAAATAAGACGAATAACCAAGCAGATAAAATTATATTAGGTCTTCCCTATTATGGCTTTGAATGGCCCACTTCTTCAGGAACTGCAGGAGCATCAACAACAGGAACAGGTAGTGCTAAATTTTATTCTGAGATGGAAAGTAATGCACTTTCATTTGGGAAACTATGGCATGCACAATCACAAACTCCCTGGTACAAATATCAGAATTCTGGATGGGTTCAAGGCTGGTACGATGATAGCCTGTCACTCTCTTTAAAATACGATTTTGCCATGATTCAAAACCTGAAAGGCGTGGGTATCTGGGCGTTGGGGTATGATGGCTCTGAAACAGAATTATGGGATTTACTGGCACATAAATTTGGAGCAACTGCACCGCCTACGACTCCTGGAAAATTATCTATTCGCAACGTGGGAAACGGCGATATAATGATTGATTTTAACGGTGCAAATACGGCAAGTGAATTTGCAGTATTGCGATCTTATTTAAATTACACCAATGTGGATACCATAATAATCTCTAATCAACGACCAGTCATTATTGAGAACTTGAATGAAGGTGAAACGTATTATTTTGCTGTGGTTGCTTTGAATGATTTTGGCGCCAGTCCTCAAACAGAATATTTGGGTATTGTCCCCTCAAGTTCGCCCGTTCCCTGTTTAATTGTAAATGGTTTTGATCGCACCAGCGGAACGACAAATACTCACAATTTTATTCGTCAACACGGTGACGCAATAGCTAACAGTGGATTAGCATTTGATTCAGCAACAAATGAAGCAGTAATACATAATGAAATTGAATTGAATTATACATTTGTTGATTGGATACTGGGTGAAGAAGGGACTGCAAATAGTACCTTCAACTATGAAGAACAAGATCAGGTAAAAGATTATTTGGAAAATGGTGGATTTTTGTTTTTGTCTGGATCAGAAGTCGGATATGATTTATCATCCCAAGGCACAAGTATTGATCAATCATTTTATAATAATTACCTGAAAGCTGAATACATTTCCGATGCAGCTGGAGGTCAAAATGGAACATATAGTGGTTTCGGTGTAAACAATTCTATTTTCAATAATATTAACAATATCACATTTGATAATGGCAGCCACGGCACCTATAATGTTGATTGGCCAGATGGAATAAAACCAAGTGGCAGTGCGGAAATATGTGCTAAATATGATGGTGTTGATTATAACACCAGAGGCGGGATGGGAGTTCAATATATAGGCACATTCGGGTCAGGTAATGATATTGGAGGCATTGTCCATTTATCCGTTGGTTTTGAGGCTATTTATCCAGAATCCAAACGGAATGATCTGATGATAAAAATTGTCAACTTTTATGAAGAACAGTTAACATCACATGAATCAACTAATACGAATCTTCCAAAAACTGTGTCTATAAAATCTATTTTTCCAAATCCATCTAATTCATCTATAACAATCGTATTTGAAAACCTTCACATGAATAAAGTGTCTAACATTCTTATCACTGATATATTGGGCCGAACAATAAAAAATGAATCAATACCACCATCTGCAATAGGAATAAACTCGTGGAATTGGAACGGTTTAAATAATAAAGGCCAAAATGTTTCTTCCGGTGTATATATCGTTACCATTTCTTCCGGATCTGCTTTAGACTTTCGCAAGGTTAGTTTAATTAAATGAAATTACATTTTTTCGTTTTTATACTCCTCATTTTCTCAAATACAATTGCTCAAGAGAGTCGGATATCCATACACAAAGAACAATTAGAGTTTTATAATAATAAAGACGCCCCTCCTATTGAAAAAGTTCATGTTTTAACAGGATTGGATGTGTTGGTAGCTAAACAACTCCATTTAATTACCGGAAAAAATATTGGTTTAGTAACTAATCACACTGGTGTAGATAAAAAAGGCATTCCGAATTATGAAATATTCATGCAATTAGATGATGTCTATTTGAATACCATCTTCGCTCCAGAGCATGGCTTTTACGGTAATGTTTCTGCAGGACAGAAAATTGCCGATAAAAAATCTGAAGATTTTCCAACAATCTTTAGTTTGTATGGGAAAACTCGAAAACCAACCCCAGAAATGCTTGAAGGATTGGACTTAATTATCTATGACATGCAAGATGTAGGTGCACGCTTCTATACATACATTTCTACAATGGGTTTGGTCATGGAAGCTGCTGCTGAAGCAGGCATTCATGTAATTATTTTGGACAGACCTAATCCAATTGCTGGAAAAATTGAAGGTCCAATTTTGAATATGAATCATAAATCATTCGTGGGTATGTATCCCATTCCAATTCGTTATGGTTTAACTTGTGGAGAATTAGCGAAAATAATCGTTGGGGAAGAATGGATTTCATCTTTACCGGAATTAACTGTTATCAAAATGGAAGGGTGGAAGAAAAATCTATATTTTAACGAAACCGACCTTACTCTTATTCCACCATCTCCAAATATCCCTGATGTGGAAACAGCCGTAATTTATCCGGGAATGTGTTTAATTGAAGGAACCAATTTAAGCGAAGGTCGAGGTACACTTTTTCCTTTTAAATGGATTGGGGCTCCTTGGATAGATGGTAAAAAACTTGCTCAAACAATGAATAAAAAACAGCTCCCGGGCATTGTGTTTGAACCGATTTCTTTCACACCCGTTTCCATGCAGGGAAAATCATTATACCCCAAATATGAAAATGAGTTATGTCATGGGGTTTTTTGCAAAATTATTAATTTTCGACAATACAATTCAGTGGAAACTGGTTTACAATTGATTTTAACAATTAATGAACTTTATTCTGATCGACTTCAAATAAAATCATCTATAAAAAGGCTCTGGGGTAATGGAGATTTATTGAGAAATAATATGTTAAAAAATGCTGATGATATAATGAGCCTCTATGATTCATCTCTTAATTTATTCAATGAAAAATCATCTGCTTATCGTCTGTATGAATAACCTTTATGACTGATTATAAACAAGAACTAGGACTCAAAGAGTCAGTCGCCATTGTGATCAGCCGAATTATCGGTTCGGGGATTTTCCGTACACCGGCACCCATCATGGCGTTGGTAGGCTGCACATCCTTGTTTGGTCTCGTGTGGGTTATCGGCGGAATCATTACCATTTTTGGAGCTGTTATTTATGCTGAACTAACAGCTATGATGCCTAAATCCGGTGGCCCTTATGTTTTCTTGAAAGAAGCCTACGGCCCATATATTGCTTTCATCCGAGGATGGGCTATGTTTTTTGTATCTGAAACAGCTTCTATTGTAGCTGTTGCATTGGTATTTACTGAATATTTGAATGCTATTTGGGAAATTTCAATGGGTACTCCCTTTAATCTTCCAATCACATTTATTATTTCACTTATAACCATTTGGACATTGACAGGAATTAATCTTTTTGGTGTCAGTATTAGTGGGAAATTTCAAGTGTTCTTCAGTGTCATAAAAGTAGGTGCATTGGGTGCAATTATTGGAATGACTCTCACATCATTCTCAACAGGAAATGTTCAAAATTTCGTAAATCCACTTTGGCCCGAAACCTTTGGTTGGGAAACAGTCCTGGCTGTGGGAGCTGCTTTACGATATTCTTTCTTTGCTTTCAGCGGTTGGGAAGGCGCAACATATATGGCAGAGGAAGTGAAGAACCCGCAAAAGACACTTCCACTCTCACTCTTTTTTGGTATAGGCGGAGTGATGCTACTATATATTGGAACAAATCTTGGATATTTATTTCAATTAGATGTTCAGGCTATTACTGAAAATAAATGGGTTGCAACTGCAGCTATGAAGGTCGTTCTCGGAGCCACGGGTGGTATTCTAATATCCGTCGCAGTAGCTGTAAATGCATTTGGAAATATAAGTACTCAGATTTTATGCAAAAGTCGTACCTGGCATGCCATGGCGAGAGATGGATTATTTTTTGAAAATTTTAAAGAACTCCATCCTGTTTTTCGCACGCCGAATAATGCACTCATTGGCCAAGGGATTTGGGCCAGTGTCTTGCTAGTTTTTTCTGTTATTTCCACCTATTCACAATCAGGCATGGGCGGGTCCAACGCATATGAAATAATAATTGATTTCTTTTCTGCTACGAGCACAATTTTCAATTTACTAACATTTGGTGCTATTTATGTTCTACGTAAAAAATGGCCCGATAAAGAACGACCTTATAAAGCACTTCTGTATCCTTGGAGTATGATTGTTGTTCTTATCCTTTATTCGGCATTTTTTATAATTACATTAATTACTGCATTTATCCCATCATTAATTGGACTTGCATTAACTGCGAGCGGGACCTTTTATTATCTTTGGAAAGTAAAAAAATAGAATTTCCCAAATAATGAAAAAAACGACACAATTCGTTTTAATAATAATCATTCTTTGCTTCGTCCATTTATCTTGTGACCAAGATAAATCAAATATCAATGTAAGAGAATTAAACAATGTAGCAATCGATTTATTGCTGTATGATTATGATGATGGATATGTACCGGGCGCTGCATTATTAATTGTCAAAAATAATGAAGTTCTTTATTCTAAAGGATATGGAATAGCAAATTTGGAAATAGGGTATAATATATCAGCAGAAACAAATTTCAGATTAGCTTCTATAACAAAGCAATTTACTGCCATGTCTATAATGATATTAAAAAGCCGGGACCAGTTAGATTATAGAAGTTCTCTTACGGAAATTTTTCAAAATTTTCCACCATATGGAAGTAACATTACCATTCGTCATCTTTTAAATCATACATCAGGATTAGTTGATTATGAAGAATTAATTCCCCAAAATACTACAATGCAGGTTAAAGATGTGGATGTCCTAAATATGATGATGAATTTGGACTACACATATTTCACGCCAGGAACCCAATATCAATATAGTAATTCAGGTTTTGCATTATTAGCCATGATTGTTGAGGAAGTTTCAGGCAACGGATATGCAGAATTTCTTGAAGAAAATATTTTTGCACCACTGGACATGTCAAATTCGGTAGCATTCGAAAATGGAATTTCATCTATAAGCAATCGGGCATTTGGGTATTCCCTTCAAGGAGATGAATTTTCTCTGGATGATCAAAGTTTAACCAGCGCTGTCCTTGGAGATGGCGGTATTTATACATCTTTAAATGATATGCTTAAATGGGATCAAAGCTTATACACAGATAAACTTGTTTCACTCGAAATTTTGAATGAAGCATTTACATCCGGAAAACTCTCAAATGGTGTTGAAACAGGTTATGGATTTGGATGGCGTTTAGATTCATATAGTAATCGTAACCGTGTTGGACATACTGGAACTACACGCGGATTCAGGAATGTTTACCATAGATATCCAATAGAAAATTTGAGCATAATAATCCTAACAAATCGAAATTCAGGTAGTCCAATTATAATTGCCAATCAAATTGCTGGTATCATATTTGGTTCTTAATATTTAACATAATGATTAAACAAATAAATGTACTTTTTCTGCTTTTTTGCTCATTGACGGGTCAAAGTTTGATAGACCACAATATATTGAATAAATGTGGACTTATACCCTCTAATGAAAACCAATTGTATCGAATTGATCAAAACTGGGGATATAGTTATGATAGTCTACTTGTCGATTTGGAACGCTGGGGCAATAGTCCATATGTAAACATTGACTCTATAGGCGCAACTGTTCAAAATCGAGCTCTTTGGGAAATCACAATTTCTAACTTTCCCGATTCTAATACCTTGCCAAGGGTTTATATCCATACTCGAACACATCCAAGTGAAGAAGAATCTTTTTGGGTTTCCGATGAAATAATTAACCTTCTACTCTCGGATTCACCTTATGCAGAATTTGTTCGAAATAATACTGTCTTCCATATAATACCCATGTATAATCCAGATGGCGTAGAGTTAGGATTTTCTCGAGAAAATGCAAATGGGATTGATATAGAAAGCGGTTGGGATGATGTAACCCTTGAACCGGAAGTAGCTGTGTTAAAAAATAGATTTATTGAACTTATGGCAACAAATAATCCCGTGGAAGTTGCTTTAAATATGCACTCTGCCTATTCCTGTGTACGATATTTTGTGTATCATGCAGCTGGAGGTACAACTACAAATTATACAATTCTTGAGCAGCAATTTATCAATGATGTTCGATCCTATTTTCCTAATGGGTTTGAGCCATGGGATTATTTTGTAAGTTGGAATTCTGGCACTCCGGATCAATATCCTGAAAGTTGGTGGTGGATGACTCATGGTGAAAATGTATTAGCCCTAACTTATGAAGATATGAATTGCGCCGCCGCCGGCGCATTTGATTCTACAGCTAATGCTATTGTTCGGGGTGTAGTGGATTATCTGGGGTTAGAGTACGTTGGAACAAATGAAAATCTTTTTACTCATCCAGGTAAATTTTCTTTGATACAAAATTATCCAAATCCGTTTAACCCTACAACGACCATACAATTTATTTTATCTAAAGCGAGTAATGTTAATATTTCCATTTTTGATTTATCTGGACACGAAATAATTCATCTGGTTCGAGAAAATCTAACGTCAGGAAGTAAAAGCGTTAAATGGGATGGAACAGATAAATCTGGTATAAAAGTTCCTTCCGGTATTTATTTTTATTCAATTTCTACTGGAAATTTTAGACAGACTAGAAAAATGGTATTGTTGAAATAATAACTTAAATTTCTTTCATTAAATAGGTAAAAGAATGAATTATTTAAAATCTGGTAAAAAAGTGTTACAAAATGAGATTAAAGCTTTACAGTCGTTAGAGCAATCATTGAGTGATGAGTTTAATGCTGCGGCAGAAGTCATTTCAAATACGAAAGGAAAAGTCATATTTCTTGGACTTGGTAAATCCGGGCATGTTGCTAGGAAAAGTGCTGCTACATTTTCAAGTTTGGGAATTCCATCCTTTTTTGTTCATGCAAGCGAAGCATTTCATGGTGATTTCGGTATGATCGATAGCTATGATACAATAATCGCCTTTTCCTTCAGTAGTAAAACATCGGAAGTTGTAAATGCAGTGAAAATTTGTAACAAAAATAATGTATCAACCATAGGCATTTCTGGTGATTCAAATTCACATTTGGCAAAAGAATGCCAAATTCATCTTGATATTTGCGTTAATGACGAAGCAGATTATTTAAATCTAGCTCCCACTTCTTCTACAACCAATATGATGGCACTGTGCGATGCATTGGCTTCATCCATTTCAGAAGAAAAAGGATTTTCTCGTAGTGATTTTCACACATTTCATCCTGGTGGAAGTTTAGGAAATCAGTTGGAAGATGAATAAATGAACAAGGTAACTGTTGTAGGTAGTTTTATGTATGATTTGGTGGCAACTGCACCCAGACGTCCCAAAACAGGGGAAACACTTATCGGTGATTCCTTCGGTATGTTTTTGGGCGGAAAAGGCGCCAATCAAGCCATCGCTGCATCGAGAGCCGGTGCAATCGTGAGTATGGTTGGACGATTGGGCAACGATTTATTTGGAGACCAATTTTTAGAGAAATTCTCTGAAGAAGGAATAAACACAGACTTTGTCATCCAAGATACTGAAAATGGAACGGGTGTTGGGATGCCGTTGATAGATGCATCGGGTGATAACAGTATTGTTATTATTCCTCAAGCCAATATGGCGTTATCTTTTGAGAATATTGATCAGGCAGAATCTTCCATTGCCGATTCTGATGTATTGGTGTTGCAATGTGAAGTACCCATGGAAGCCAATCAACGTGCTGCGGAAATTGCCAACAAAACTGATACACTGGTCATTCTTAACCCTGCACCAGCATGTGAAATTCCTGATGCTTTATTATCATTGGTTGATATAATAACTCCAAACGAAAGTGAGACAGAAATCCTAACTGGCATGCCCACTGAGACAGACAATCAAGCCATTGAAGCAGCTCATCTCCTTTTGTCAAAAGGCATAGAAACAGTCATACTAACATTGGGTAGCCGAGGATCATTTCTGCTTACAAAAAAGATAGAAAAACTCATTCCGGCCTTTTCAGTAGAAGTCGTGGACACGACTGCTGCAGGCGATGCTTTCTGCGGTGCATTAGCTGCATCATTGGCTCATGGAATAAATATTGAAAAGTCAGTGAAAATCGCCAATGCAGCCGGTGCTTTAGCAGTTACAAAATTGGGAGCGGAGCCATCATTGCCTAGTCGTGAGGAAATTCAAATTATTCAATAAGAATTGAATTATTTAACATAAATACTCTTTCCAATTTTGGGTCCGGATTTAACGGACAATCTATAAAAATACACTCCACAGCTTAAACCATCAGGATTCCAATTAATTGAGTGTTTTCCTGAACGGATACCATTATTTTGAAAATTGCCAAATAAGTCATTATTTCCCGCATCAATCCATAAGTGGATGGATTCTCCACCGATACATTTTTTCACAATCGGGGTAGCCTTTTTTACCGGTTGCCCTTCATACTTCATGCTAATTGGACCAAAATTTGAATAACGCGTTGTTAAACAGGACTTGGGGTTGCCGTTATCATCCACCACATTGGCTTTTCCGCTGATGTCAATGATGCAAACAGTCTTCTCCCCCTGAAATATTGGCTGGGATTTCGTTATTTCAATGTTTATGGCCCAAGGGAACAGCATAAAGGATCCATGGCCAGTGTTGCGTTTCATTTGAATAACCAAATTGAAGCGGCTGAAAACCCAAAATTATTCAAAGGCAGTAGCAGTTATGGTAAGGGTAAACAAAGGCGGGGTTTTATTTTTGTGGGCGCTGGTGTAAAAGTAAATCTTTGGATGCTCGAGAACCCTGAAGTATCCGGCATTTTCAATATGGGCACGGGAAATTGCCAATCATTCAAAGAAATGGCGGAATCTGTCATTGATTACCATGGCAAGGGAGAAATTGAATTCATTCCATTCCCGGATCATTTAAAAGGAAGTTATCAGAGTTTTACGGAAGCAGATCTCACCAAACTTCGAAATGCAGGATACGATGCTCCATTTAAAACTGTTCAAGAAGGTGTTAAAGAATACATGGAGTGGCTGCATCGGTAGTTTATGGAATAAATCGACTATGTCGATTTTGCATTGACATAATCAATGTAATCCAAAGAATTTTATAGTTTTATTATTTTTTCTACGATACTCGATGTGTTTTGTCCCGGCCGAAATGGGATCACTTTTACTTCTCCCCCATTTTCTATTACCGTATCCGCACCAACAATAGTGTCCGGTGTATAATCTCCCCCCTTTGCTAATACATCGGGAACGAGCATTTTAACAATATCTGCCGGTGTATCTTCATCAAACACAACCACCAAATCAATGGAATTTAATGCATCCAAAATAGCGGCTCGATCTTCTTGATTTTGAATAGGGCGAGAATCTCCTTTTAATTCACGAACCGAACGATCACTATTCAGCGCCAGAATCAATTTATCACCACAGGCTTTTGCATCGGCTAAATATTCTACATGTCCCCGATGGAGAATGTCAAAACATCCATTCGTAAAAACAACCTTCAGCCCTTCCCCTTTCCAGGTATCTACCTGGGATTTTGCTTCATTCCAGTCTTGTGCAATCATGGGCCTTAATCCAATTCCTTCAAGAAAATATTCCTGTAAAATACAGCTGTTTCCCAATCATGGTTTTGCAATTCAATATAGCCTTTATCCGCAAAATTTTTAATCTTACCTTGGGGTTCTGCCTTCCAATCCTGGACCTTTACACCATTCAGATAGACGATAATTTTGTCACCCTTAAATGTGATTGAATAATGATTCCATTCGCCAGCTCCTTTTGTGGCATTCGCCATGGGCGGTTCTGCATCATAAATGGCACCGGTGCGATGAGTTCCATCACCAGGATGGTAGATTTGAACTTCGAATAAATGGCCCACATAATAATTTTCAAAAGGAACATCGGGAATTCGTAGAAAAACGCCTGAATTGGATTATTCTTGGTCTACCATAAATTCCAAATCAAGGGCTTTTTTAATTCCTTAATTGATTCCCGAATTTTTCTCTGCATAGTTTATGATACTATTGTGATACTATACAATAATATAGTCGCCATCAACTATTGGCTTCAACTTCCGGTTCTTCCCGGAAAGAAGTGTAGAAAAATAGGGTTGTTAAAATACTCAATCCAGCAATGGTGTACCAAAAGTTAGAGAAATTGAATACACCATTTGTTGTATGATATTCAATTGGATCAGCTTCAACAGCAGTAGGGGAAATAGCTTCTTGGGAAAATCGATAAGACAATGATGCCGTAACATATCCCTTTTGGGCATAAGCTAAACAATAAATCAAATAATCTTCTTTTCCTCCTGTCGTCCAACTTCCGCCGTGAATAAAGATAATGACAGGTGCAGGTTCAACGAGGAATTAATCTTTGTAAATATCTAATTTTAATGGGCGTTGGTCCGTTTCCTTATAAACAATATCTTGTGAAACTTGAATCGAATCAGGAATTTCCGGTTCTAGATCAACAAAGTCCAAAAAGCCAAGGTACGCTGCCCATTTTAAAAGTGTAAAATTAGGATATCCCCGTGGTGGCTTTAGATTAAATTGATTATTTTGAGAACACCCTAACGATAATAATATACTAAATATGAAAATACGGTTTTTCATTCAATAAACCCTTATAATGGAAACGTAAATTTTAACTGCATGTAAGGTGTTATAACAATATTATCTTCAATCTCATTGTAATTCAACGCAAATGCTCGACCAACTGTAGACCCCAGCGCTGCACCAAATAGTACATCACTTAAATAATGTTTATTATCATTAATGCGACTGACAGCTACCAAAGTAGCAAGTCCATACGCTAGTATTCCTACACTTTCACCATATAATTCATGTGCGATAGCAGCAATTGTAAAACTATGAGATGTATGCCCTGAAGGAAACGATTGACAACAGCTTCCATTCGGTCGTTCTCGCCCAAACGATCGTTTCATCCCATAAGTAACTATACCATTTGTTAGCATGGCAAATGTAGAAAATTGCATTTTGGAAATAATATTTTCCTTTCCTTCATTATTCATAATTGAAGAGGTTAAAATGGATGACCATAAGACCCAATGACCCCATGCGCCTCCATAATAATCACCGAAATGAGAGACAGGTTTGGAAAGTAATCCACGCGTTTGAGCATACGTTTTCACTTTCATATCAATTTGCGTTGCACCTAATGCAGCTAATGCTGCTATACCAAGTATTTTTTGATTGAATTGATTGGTCATGACTGTTTTGCACGATTTTATCCAATATTCTTCCCAATTACTTGGCAAATCACCAGCAGATACCAGTCCAGTTATAATGATAATCCAGATAAATTGTTTTTTAATAAATATCATTCTCATAGTGGAAAATTAATGAGAAAGTTTACAAATTCTACACTTGATTAAAAGACCTATTTATGAAACCCGTTCAAATATTAATTATTGGTGCAGGAAATCGTGGAAACACGTATGCCTCTTACAGTAAATCCTTTCCTAATGAAATGGAAATTGTTTCAGTCGCCGAACCCAATGACCTAACAAGAAATCTCTTCGCTGATGAATATAAGCTTGACTCTTCCAATTGCTTCAATTCATGGGAAGAAGCATTAAATATTGAACGACTCGCAGATGCAGTTATCATTTGCACACAAGATCAGATGCATGTTAAACCTGCATTAGCAGCATTAAAGTTAGATTATCATGTACTTTTGGAAAAACCAATGGCTACATCAGAAGATGATTGCAGAAAGTTAGTTGAAGCTGGATTTAATATTAATAAAATCTTTGGATTATGTCATGTTTTACGATTTACATCTCATTATGCAAAAATGAAAGAAATCATCGATACAGGACTTATCGGGGATATTGTATCAATAGAGCATTTAGAACCTGTTAATTATTGGCATATGGCCCATTCGTATGTTAGAGGTAACTGGCGAAAACTTGAGGAATCATCTCCAATGATATTAGCTAAATCATGTCATGATTTGGATTTACTGCGATGGTTTGCTGATTCACCGTGTAAATATATATCTTCATTCGGATCTTTAAAACACTTTAAAAACGAAAATGCACCTGGAGGCAGTACTGAAAGATGCATTGATGGCTGTGAAGTTGAAAAGGAGTGTCCATATTCAGCATTAAAATTGTATTTAAATATGGATATCACCGATTGGCCTGTATCTGTAATTACAAATGATTTCTCCAAAGAAGGACGAGAAAAAGCATTGAGAGAAGGACCATATGGTCGATGTGTATATAAAAGCGATAATAATGTTGTGGATCATCAAGTGGTCAATCTCGAATTTAAAAATAAAGTGACCGCTTCTTTTACCATGTCTGCATTCACAGATGGTAACCGAAGAACGAGAATCATGGGGACGATGGGCGAAATGGTTGGAAATTTTGAAACAATTTCTTTAAGTAATTTTAAAGATCAGACAAATGAAATTGTATGGGTAAACAAAACAAAAGATGTGATGGGGCACGGTGGAGGAGATTTCGGATTAATGAAGCAATTCATTCTTGCAGTTAAAACAAATGACCCTACTATATTTGGATCATCCATTGAAACATCTTTAGAGAGTCATTTAATGGCATTTGCAGCTGAAAAAAGCCGATTAACTAAAAAAATAATTGAAATTTAACGTTTAAATTTCTTTCCTTTCTTTACATGAGAAATCAACTGCTTCTGACCTCGTTTCTTAAAACTTGCTATCATTTCTTCCGCTTTTTCAAATGGAACAGTTATAAATGAGAAATTATCTAATACTTGAACATCGCTAATTTCATTTTCATGAATCGATACTTTTTTAGTAATAAGACTGACTAACATTTTTGGGTTAAGTCGATCTTTCTTTCCCAGAGCAACAAATAATCTGGTTTTTCCCTTCAGATCAACAGACTTTCTTTTTTTGAACGATTCATCCATCTCACCGTAATTCTTGGGATTTAAATCATCTTTAAAACAATAATGCAAGATAGTAGCTATAATTTCAGTAGGGTGCTTATTCTCTTGTAGCTTCTTTGCCCAGTTAAAATAATTGGAATCTATTTCTTTGCCTGCCATGGAAAGAATATCTTCATCAATTTTAGAAATCTTTGCATTAATTATATCTTCTACTTTTGGTACAGTTGATCTTTTTATGTCCGTTTTTGCTTTCCGCTGGATAAACATTAACTTTTTATATTCACTGGGTGTTATAAATGTAATGGCTGTTCCTTCCTTGCCAGCTCGCCCTGTTCTACCAATACGATGAACATACGCTTCTGAATCACCCGGAAGAGAATAATTGATAACATGGGACAAATTATTGACATCAATCCCTCGGGCAGCAACATCTGTTGCGACTAATGTATTTATATTCTTTCTTTTAAAACTGTTTAAGGTGCGCTCGCGTTGTGATTGCGTAATATCGCCATGAATTGCATCTGCCCCATATCCTCTATTTTTAAGATGTGAAACCACTGAATCAACATCTTTTTTGGTTCGACAAAATACCAATCCATAAAAATTATTTTCAATATCAATAATTCTACACAATGCTTCAAATTTATTAGATGCTTTAACTTCGAAATAAATCTGTTCAGTTAGATTCGTAGTTAGTTGTTTTTTCGTTGAAGCTAAAAGTTCGTATCCTTCCATATATTTATTAGCAAGTACCTTTATTCTTTGCGGCATTGTTGCTGAAAACAATAAGGTTTTTTTATGTGGATTTGTGAACCTAAAAATTTCTTCCATATCATCTATAAATCCCATGTTCAACATTTCATCTGCTTCATCCAGTATTAAATGTTCAATATTACTCAATATTAAGGTTTTTCTTTTTAGATGATCTATAACTCGTCCAGGTGTCCCCACTACTATATGAACACCTTTTTTCAACCTACGAAGCTGTTGATCAATGGATTGTCCTCCATAAATAGGAGTTGTTTTAATATTGCTACTTCCTTTAAGTGAATAGATTTCTTCAGAGACTTGAATGGCTAATTCACGTGTAGGGACCAAAATCAACGCTTGAACCGTTTTGAGATTCGTATTGATCATTTCAATAAGAGGAAGACCAAATGCAGCTGTTTTACCGGTGCCAGTTTGGGCTTGAGCGATGATATTAGTGTCATCACGCAGCATAACCGGTATGGTTAGTACTTGGATTTCAGTCGGCTCTTCAAACCCTTTTTTATCTATTCCATCAAGTACTTTTACTGAAAGTCCAAGATCCTTAAACGATTTTTTAGTTTTGTCGGGCATTAAATTTCTTTATCAATTTATGATCAACTAACATTAATTAAAAGGTCAGTAATCCGTTAATATTTGATTTTATAACAAAATGTTACCGTTCAATTTACACTTTAAACATTAGATCTAATCAGAATGCATTATATCTTGAAACTCATATAGTATTCCCTTCCGTCTTGGAACAATTTCCGGTGATTGAAATTCTCCCTTTCCAGATTGCTTCCATTCTACCCATTTAGAAACATATTCCGTTTCTTCTCTTAACTCCCATACGTGACGAAGGGGAAACTTGGTCATTTGCTTTTGATTCCGAAATTTTTAATCCCGGCTCCAGTCTGGAAGGCACACCTCTCATTTTTTTATAAAATGATGCTGAATCCAATGCGCCAATGATATAGCCGCAAGGACCGTTTTCATCATTCAATATAAAAGCAGAATCAGGTTCAAGGTTTATATAAGGTCCAGCAAAACAATGTCCGATTAGTTTCGGATCCTCATTAAGATGTGATGCATCATCCCCATTATCAGCAGTCTTAACGCATATATCATAAACAATATCATTATTCTCTTGAGTGTAAGGGTTTATTAGAAAAGTCATATTTTTAAAAGGGTATTTGGTTATTAATAAATTGGATTAAGTGAATAAATCATGATACCATCAAACAGTGGTCCATCCTGCCTGAAATAGTATTCCATAAAATTTACATTCACCGTTTTACCATATTCCGCTGATGCATGTATGATATTTTTCTGATCAACGAGCATACCTTCATGGGCGATAATCAGTCCCATTTTAAACCATGCTTTTTTCACAAATGCTATTCCACAAACTTCAGATAATTTTTTAAGTAATTTATAGTTAATATGTTCATTTGGAATATAGTTTACCGTTGTTTTTTTCTCCCAACCCAAGTCCAGGAATTCACTTCCGTCTGCCTGATGGTTTAATGTTATTTCAACAGTTTCCAGCTGATCTGCTTCTACTAGTTGATTTGTGATATTTGCTGTACAAGGGTTTTCCTGAATACGATCAGAAGTATAATGCCAGCGAGTTTTATATGAGGGTTTATGATCTTTGTAATGAATCATTATCATATTTTCACGTGCTTCAATCCAAGATTTACTCTGGGAAAAAGCAAGACTCGTCAAAACATGAACTGTACAATCTGAAACATCTAATCTAATAATTGGATCTGGGTCTGGTTCAATTTCTTCACCTAGTTTAAATATTTCATAGGGTTTACCCACTTGCCAAAGAGCAAATGCTTTTAGACGATCATGAAATTCAGGATAATGATTATGGAATTGAGGTAAGAGCTCTGAAATTTGATCTTCTGTCAACGTCCATGGTTTTGGTAAAGTTTCAACCCAGGAATTTGAATTTGAATAACCAGAGACTATCAGAAAAATATAAAGTATAAATGGTCTAAATATTTTTACCACTCACGTCTCCATTCCAAATTGGGATTTTGGTCAGTTATCCCAACAGCTTCATACACTGCAGAATGTATTCGCTGACGCCAATCAAAATACGTGGGTGATTTCCATGAACGATTCGGGTGAACTGCATTTGTTAACAAAATAACAAACATATCATTTTCAGAATCAATCCATAAAGAAGTACCTGTATACCCGGTATGTCCAAAACTATTGTCTAACAAATAAACACCTCCTGATGCTTTACCCGATGGGCTGTCCCAACCCAAGCAACGAGAACTTCCCTCCACTACATTGGCTCTAGTTGTAAATAAATCAATCGTTTCCTCCCTAAAAATTCTTTTCCAGCCATAGATACCATTATTCAGCATCATTTGGGAGAAGACTGCCAAATCTTCTGCTGTGGAAAAAAGACCGGCATGACCGGCAAAACCACCCAAACTATGGGCATTTTCATCATGGACTTCGCCATGAATTAAACCGGTTCTATATCCTTCAGCAATTTCTGTTGGTACAATTCTATGAAGTTTTTCCGAAGGTGGATTGTAAAATGTTGTATTCATTCCCAATGGTTTAAATATGAGTGAATCAGCAAATTTATTTAAAGGTAAGCCACTCACATTTTCGATCACTTTTCCTAAAGTAATCAGTCCAACATCGGAATAAACAGTTGTGTCTGCAAGTCCAAATTCAGGTTCTGTATTAAAGACACTATCTATTCGAGTACTTACAGAACCATCTATTAAATAATAATTTCTGTGCTTTGGCAAACCTGCAGTATGCGTTAATAAATTCTTTATAGTTATTTCACTTTTCTGCTGAAAATACGTTGCTTGCTTCCCTTTAAACTCCGGAAGATACGTCACCACCTTTTCATCCAAATTTAATAGTCCTTTTTCAACCAATTTCATAACAGCAGATGTTGTTGCAATCACTTTTGTGATAGATGCCAAATCAAATATATCAGATTTACGTGTAAGTCTTTTTGAACCGTAGGTATGATGTCCAGCAGATTCATGCAAAAATATATTTCCACCCTTTACGGCAATTAATACTCCGCCAGGCCACGCTGAATCTGAAACAGCTTCTTGCAATAACAACTTTACATGTGAAACATCCACGTCTATTTCATAAGGCATAATATGCTTAATTGTTTTTCCGGGGGATAATGATGATGGTTCGAATTGGATAAATTCTTGCTCTAATTGCAGCCCGTCTCCTCTTTCGGCAATATCTGGAATGGTAATGGGCAACGTACCTGAAAAATGATTTTTTCCAAGAAGTGTTTGCACCATTGCTTTTTGCAAGACTTGATTCCCTTTCCAGGCACAGATATAACCGGGCGTTTCAGGTAATCCCTGAATCAAATATGGATTTCCAAAGCTGATAAGCAATACATTGTTTGATTTTTTATTCAATGCATGAATAAAATCCATTTGATGGTCCGGAAGAAAAATTCTATTCTTCCCTGCCGATGGACTGGCGAACGAATTCAATATTATAGGTGCGTTTTCAGGAATTGTTTTCAAAATCGATTCATAATATAACGTACTATCAGATTCATCCACTTGCAGTGATCGGATATTTAACCCAAAACGTTTTAAGCCTTTTGTTGTTAATGATTCATCATGATTATTAGGATGATCATAAATATCGATAACGATTAATTCTTCATTTTCTTCCAATGTTAGTGGGAGAATGGCATTTTCATTTTTAACCAATGTGATTGATTTAGCCGCAATATCCATTGCAATCTTATTAAATTCATTTTTACCAAGAATTTTTCTCGAATCTGACATTGAAATAAATGGTTGTTTATCAAGTCCAACTTTTTCTTTCATCTTCAGTATTTTCAACGCAGCATCATTAATGCGCTCTTCAGAAATGATTCCTTTTTCAATTGCATCTTCAACGATATCAATCGATTTTTTCACATTATAATTCTGCAGAATAAAGTCACACCCGGCATTTATGGCATGAATAAGTGCATACGCATCAGAGTAATTTCGCGTAACGCCGCCCATAGCCATGGCATCTGTAACAATGACACCATCAAATCCCATTTTTTCACGCAAAACTCCTGTTACCCAAAATGGAGATAAGGTGGCTGGCAAATTAGCATTGGGTTGCAAATCCGGTGAATGGACATGGGCAACCATGATTGCATCCACACCGGCATTTATGGCTATTTGAAAAGGTTTTAACTCCAGAGACCATAATCTCGCTGAATCACTTGGTATGGTTGCTAAACTCGTATGTGAATCAGTTTCTGTATCGCCGTGGCCTGGAAAATGCTTGGCTGTTGCCAGCATACCATTATCCTGTAATCCCCGAATATATTCTACAGCAAATTTCCCAACCTCATCCGGATCTTCGCCAAAAGAGCGCGTATTTATAATGGGATTATTAGGATTATTATTCACATCCGTAACTGGTGAAAAATTCCAATGAATTCCCAATGCTCTACTTTCCAGGGCGGATATTCTACCGGCTTCGTAAGCAAAATGAGTGCTTCCTGTGGCCGCAATAGCCATGAGTGGCGGCAAGTCAGTTCCGGCGGGAAATCTCCTTTGTACACCGTACTCTATATCTGCATCTACGATGATCGGTATTTTTGAACGCCGTTGTATTTCATTGAGCAATGTAAGAGATGTACCCACATCGCCAAACCAGATATGAATGCCTCCGATTCCATCTGATTCCAGCAATGACGTTATTTCCTTCCACTTGGGGTTTTCTTCATTCAAAAAGCGCATATTCATATGTAAAACCATCATTTGGGCAATCTTTTCCCTTAGGGTGAGATTATTTATTGTTTTTTCAGCCCAAGATTGCTCTAACTCCAACCGACTTGGGCCTGTACAGCCAATTAATGCTAAAACGAAATAAACATTAAAAAGAATTCTGACGGAATTTTTTATGTATGCCATATTTTGAAGCATGAAATCTAATAATAATACAATGTGTCTGATGATTTTATTAAAAAATTAACAGCTAATTTTGTTTAAAACTTTGAATAAAAAACATTATTTGATAATCGAGAGCTTTTATCCAATATCTCCAATAATGGCCTCCGGGTTTTTCTGAATAATCATGGGGAATATTTAATTCCAACAATATTTTATGTAAGGCTCGATTGCTTTCAAAAAACACATCATCTACACCGCAATCAATGATAAGACTGGTGTTTGAATCCTTAAATTTATGTGCGTTGCCAATTATAGATAACTGGTTCCACCGCTCTGGGAACTGTTCAAAAGAACCAATTTTTTCGCCCAATTCATATTTTTTTGTTGTGAATTTCAAATCTACAACACCACTCATACTGCCGGCTGCTCCAAAAATAGAGGGGAACTCCAAGGCCAAGTATAATGCGCCATGTCCGCCCATACTTAAGCCCGTAATCGCACGGCTATTTCGTTGTGCAATCGTCCTGTAATTCTGATCAATATAGTGGACAACCTCTTTTCCAACATACGTTCTGTACTGACTATTTAAATCCATGGGACTATCCAAATACCAACTATTATAACCGCCATCTGGACACACAATAATGATGTTATACGTATCAGCATAATTTCCTAAATCAGATTTGTCAGACCAGTTTCTATAATTACCGCTATATCCATGCAGCAAATAAATCACAGCATACTGATTATCCGTTTTATCGTATTTATCCGGCAATACAATTATACATGAAATATCTCTATCCATTGATTCACTATGGAATATTATCGTTTTTTGAACCGCTCCGAATAGTCCGCTTAAAAACGTGAGATAAATGATAAAAGTGATTATTATTATTTTCATAATGGGGGGAAAGTTACCTGAATTATGGTTTAATTTGCGTTAGTTTCAACAATCAAAATAAGCATTTATACTTTTCAAACCCATATATTATGATTGTTTTATTCTCCTTACCTGACCAACAGAATCAGTCTAATGCTGATATTCAAGCTACAGTTGATTCTATTTTAGCCCAATCACTACAGCCCAGCAAGATTGTTGCGTTTGGCAATTTCTTTAACGGTGCAGATTCAACTATTCAATTTCAGTCAATTGAAAATACACATAGCGCCAATGCTATGAATCAAGTAATTGGCCAGACAGAGGATCCGTTTATTTTGCTTATTGATAACCAAACATCTCAAGTCCGTTTGTCAACGTCTGCCATAGATCTGTTTACATTAACGATGGATCGGAATCCAAATGCTGCCATGATTTATTCAGATTATAATCTGGAAAGTGATGGCGAATTACAGGAAATTCATTTACTCCATCACCATAAAGGGCGTCTTCTTGATACTCAAGATTATGGTCGAGTATTTTGCATTAGAAAATCATCATTCCAACAATGTGGTGGATTTGATGAAACCATTCAATTGAATTCTTTATATGATTTACGATTACGATTATCTGAACAGGGCAAATTAATTCGGATTGCCAATAGATACAGCGGTAGTCTGTATACAGTAACAGCGCAAAAAGAATCTGCAAATGTATTTGATTATCTATTAAAGAGTAAAGACAGTCAATTAGAAGCAGAACTCATTTGCACAAACCATTTAAAACGTATTGGCGCTTATCTTGCTCCTGGTAAATTTTACCAGAAAAGACCCTCTCCAAAACATAATCCACATTTAAAAGCCACTGTTATTATTCCTGTCAATGAACGACCGGAGTTCATCGGCACTGCTTTGGAAAGCTGTTTTCAGCAATCAGAACAGAATATTGAGATTATCGTCGTAGTTAACGGCGGGGAAATGGATTCAACAATTCCTGAAGTGAAACGTTATATGGCCGGCGGTAATAAATATGATAAAGATTTACCTGACGTTCGATTAATTGTTGTGGATATAAACAATATCGGGTTTTGTCTGAACACGGGTGTAAAAGCAGCTCAAGGTGAATTTTATGTTCAATTAGATTCGGATGATCGTCTAAAACCCAATGCCGTAAAAGAACTTATGAACGTTTTTGATTCAGATTCGGCTGTTGGGATGGTTATCGGTAGTTATGACGTGTGGGAAAAACAAGAAGATGGCAGGCTCGTGCGCAGTGAAGAAGTTCCGACTGTAACTCACGATGAATGGACCGAGGAAAATGGACGAAATAATTTACTCCGTATTGGCGGAGGTGGCGCTCCTCGATGCATGGCAATTCAAGTGATTAAAAATATCGGTTATTTTGGAATGAATGATGATCCTTATAGTCGAAACTATGCTGAAGATTATGAGTTGGTTATGCGCATTAGTGAAAAGTATAAAATTGGAAGAATTTATACAGCCATTTATGATGTTATACGTCACCCTGGCGGAACCGATCATTCAATTGATCAATCAACCATTGACCGCAATGATGAAGCAAAAGATCATATGCGTCTTGTTGCTATCCAAAGACGAAAAGCATTAAATAAATCTTCATGAGCAATGCCCCATTCATTATTGGTTTAGATGGCGGAGCAACTAAAGTGTCGGGTTGGCATGTTATTGAAACTGAAAATGGATTTTCCCTCGGTTCAGCTAACTCCATAAAAACATATTCTGATTACCAAACTTATGACTCTGAATTCACTCCTGTGGATATTCAAACCCAATTAAATGAAATAAAGTCTCTGATTTCACTAACAGATGCCGAAAAGCAACAAGGTCAGGCTTTTATCGAAGCATTTGTAGAAACAATTTCCAATCTGTATTCAGGAAGCCCATTATTAATTGGTATAGGAATGCCTGGATTAAAAACCGATGACAAACGTGGAATTGCTGCAATGGCAAATGGTCCCAGAATGCCAACATTTTGTGACGATTTGGAACAAGCTCTTTCTGAAATTGGGATTAAACTTTTTTCTCTTATACGTCGATTAGGAAGCGATGCTGATTATTGTGGTTTTGGAGAAGAATATTCTAAAGAAGGACTCTTCAAATCTGTAAAGAATGCTTATTACCTTGGTGGTGGAACTGGTGCCGCCGATGCCTTAAAACTCAATGGGAAACTGCTACCATTTGATGATGCGAAAACATGGCTGTTAAAATCATGGGAAATGAAAAATTTGGATGGCGTTGCATTGGAGCGTTTTGCTTCCGCCGGTGGAATTCAGTCTATTTACAGTCAATATTCGGGACTGTCAGTTGCATCTTTAAATACAAATTCAATTTTCCCTGATATTATTTTAGAAAGAGCAATCCAGAAAGAAGAGGCTGCTTTAAAAACATTTTCAGATGTCAGTTTAAATTTGGCAGAATTACTATTTGAACGCATTGAAACGATATATTCCGGATGGAAAGGACGTTTTGGACTCATAAATCCACATAGCGAGGCACCTTCTTCCAACCATCCATATTTCAATATAATTTTAGATCGCATTATAGTAGGCCAACGATTAGGAACACTGCTTGAAGCTTCAAAAGGATACGGTGTTTTTTGGGAACCGTTGGTTTACCACATTGGTAACCTTATTAATAAATCGAATTCAATTGATTTAAAAGCAAAAACAAAATACGTGTTAGGCGATGAATTAAATCCTGAAATAATTCATATTTCATCACTTCGCGATGCACCTGCATTGGGTGCAGGTATTGATGCCTTACTAATATATTCACTAAAATAAAGAATTCAATGGCAAGCAATCTCCCTCAATCTGAACCTATAATGCGAATCGGTATTATTCTCCCCATTGACAAACAAAAGATTGTAACTATTTCATTTTCAGATCCGTCCCTTTATGAAATTGAAACTTTGGATCATCAAAATCCATCATGCAAAACGCCTAATATGCTCAATGTTTCTGTTGATGACAGTGAAATGTTAATCACAAAAATTATTGAAGATGATAATCAAGGAATGACTATCCATACTGTTCCAGCCGGACGTGGATTTCATTGGGAAAAAACAATTGATGTCACATTGCCTGGGAATATAGAAATTTCCACTCATAACGGATGGTTACTTTTGACAAATGTAGTTCCATTGGAACAATACCTCGCCTGTGTTGCTGTATCGGAGATGAGTGGTGCTTGCCCTCCCGCCTTACTGGAATCTCAAACAATTACTGCCCGATCGTGGATTTTAGCTGCAGCAGAAAATAAACATTCAGATTTAAATCTTGATGCTTGCAATGATGATTGCTGTCAGCGTTATCAAGGATTTAGCCAAATGACAAATGCTTCTCGAAAAACGTCCGTTGATACAAAAGGAATTGTTCTTACATACGATAGCCAAATTTGCGATACTCGTTATTCAAAATCATGTGGTGGAATATCAGAAAGTGCTGAAAATATTTGGGACATGCCTCATACACCATACTTATCCAGTATTGTTGATGGATCTGAAACAGATTTAAGCATTAATTGGGATACATGGTTTGATAAGAAACCAAATGCCTTTTGTGGACCACATTTCATTGACGAAAAACATCTTCATACATATTTGGGAAATGTGGATAAAGAGGGTCACTATTTTCGATGGTCAGTAAAATATTCACAAAAAGAGTTTCGTACATTTTTTTCTGAAAAAATTCAGGAAAATGTAACGAATATTTTAAAAATTGAAGCTTTAAGTCGAGGGGAATCAGGAAGAATAAATAATGTATATTTAGACTATCAAATTTTTGATGGTACTTTAAAAACATTAAATATCACCAACGAATATGATATTCGTCGTTTGCTTCATCCATCTTTTTTATACAGTTCATGTTTCAAGATAATTATGGAAAATGATAATATAAAATTTATGGGGGCAGGTTGGGGACATGGCGTTGGGTTATGTCAAATCGGTGCATTGGGAATGGCATTAAATGATTATAAAACTGAAGATATTTTGCTTCATTACTTTAAACATACAAAATTAAAAAGGCTGTATTAAAATGGATTTGTCAACCATTGATTGGGTAATAATTATTACCTATATATTATTTTCTCTTGGTGTTGGAATTTATTTTGCCCGCCGTGCAGGAAAGAATACCGAAGAATATTTTCTGGCTGGGCGTACACTACCATGGTGGGTTGTTGGGACGTCCATGGTTGCAACAACATTTGCCGCCGATACTCCTTTGGCAATTACTGAATTTGTTCGCGGACCCGGAATTTGGCAAAATTGGTTTTGGTGGAATCAATTATTAGCTGGATTACTTGGTGTCCTTTTATTTTCTCGACTTTGGAGACGTGCAAAAGTATTAACCGATAATGAATTATTAGAAATCCGTTACAGCGGAAAACCTGCAGCAATCTTAAGAGGATTTAAAGCAGCATATTTTGCCATTCTTTATAATTTTATTGTCATGGGTTGGGTCATTAATGCTATGGCATCTGTTGTTGCAGTCATGTTAAATATTGATCGTTGGACTGCTGTGTGGATATTGGTTGCGGTGGCATTAATTTATGCTTTACTTTCCGGTTTTTGGGGTGTGGTCATTACGGACCTGGTTCAATTTGCTATAGCAATGTTTGGATCAATTGCATTAGCTGTCATAGCCGTTCAAGCATTTGGCGGGATGGAAGTCATTATAAGCAAAATTAATGCTCTACAAATCAGTGGAGATGGAATAGGATCAACTAATACTCTAAAATTTATACCTCCCGTTCCAGATGCTGGCTTTTTCACGCTTGCATTTTGGGAGTCTCCATTTTCACGCTTTCTTATTTTCTTAACGGTTATGTGGTGGTCAACTCATAGTACGGATGGCGGTGGATATATTATTCAGCGTATGTCTTCAGCTAAAAATGAAAAACATGCCCTCATGGCAACGCTATGGTTCAACTTAGCTCATTATGCTTTAAGAGTCTGGCCCTGGATTATTGTTGCAATGGTGTCTATCGTTGCATTTCCAATTATTCCTGAACAATATGCAGCATTAGGTGAAAAAGCGGGTTATCCTCTTGTGATGAAAATGTTATTAGGTCCCGGGATGAAAGGGCTATTGGTTGTCTCATTTTTAGCCGCATTTATGTCAACAATCGATACTCATCTTAACTGGGGGACTTCCTACCTAATTAATGATATTTATAAACGGTTTTTTAAACCGGTAAGTCATTTCTCTTCAGAAAAAGACGCGCAAAAACATTATATAATTGTTAGCCGTTTTATAACGGTTGTTATGATGGTTTGTGCTGCATTTTTTGCCATTAAAATGCAAAGTGTATCAAAAGCATGGGAATTCATTTTTGCTATGGGTGCCGGAATTGGACTTGTCCTAATTCTTCGCTGGTTTTGGTGGCGTATCAATGCCTGGTCAGAAATCACAGCATTACTTACGTCAATGGTTATTACAATTGGCTTGGAAATAGTCGCTGCCATTCAAACATCGCAAAGTGGTGAATCATATACATTGTTTGGCAATGCACCGATACTCTTCGGGCTTGAACTTCAAGTTCATCATAAATTACTTATCATTGTTCCAATATCGGTTATTGCGTGGGTTTCAGCAACATTTTTAACAAAACCTGAATCAGAAAAAACATTGAAAACATTTTATAAGCGCGTTCAACCCGGTGGCTGGTGGGGTCCAATTTCTCATCAGCTAGAAACGACCATGCAGCCAGTTACGAAAGGCTTTTTCCTCAATTGGATTAGTGGTCTTGCATTAGTTTGGGGAGCAACATTTTCTATTGGAAATTTTATTTTTGGAAACTGGAAAACTGGATTGGTATTATCCATTTTAGCTCTAGCTGGATTTGGATGGATTTGGTTTAAAAATATTGCGTTGATTGATGAGACTGGAACAGAATAGATATATAGCATTAGATGTTTTTCGCGGGTTGACTATTGCATTAATGATCTTGGTCAATACGCCAGGAAATTGGTCATATATTTATGCTCCTTTGCGTCATGCAAAATGGCATGGTCTCACTCCCACTGATCTTGTATTTCCGTTTTTCTTATTTATAATCGGTACCGCCATGGTATTCTCTTTCAGCAGATTTGATTTTTGCAGAACCAAAGAGGTTTATATAAAAATTCTAAAGCGAACTGTTATTATTTTTCTAATTGGTATAGCTATTCACTTATTTTCAACAATCCGACGTGGAGCTGATTTGGAAAGCTTCCGTATAATGGGAGTTCTTCAGCGTATTGCTCTTGCCTATGGCATTGCTGCCGTTCTTGTTCTTCGATTCAAAATTCAACATTTGTGGATAATTGTCATTGCAACTCTTGTGGGATATTGGCAATTACTTTCTTGGATGGGTGGTTATGCCCTTGAAACAAATTTTGTTCGCGCATTTGATTTAGCTGTTTTAGGTGAAAATCATTTATGGAAAGGAAACGGTTTACCATTTGACCCCGAGGGATTGTTAAGCACTTTACCTTCTATTATGACTATTATACTGGGATTTTTTGCCGGTGTTATGATCCATACTGCGTCAGATCAAAATGATAATGTAAAAAAAATGTTAATTATGGGTGTTGGTTTAACGTTTGTTGGGTGGTTGTGGAATTTCATTATGCCAATAAATAAACAGCTGTGGACCAGTTCGTACGTATTGGTTACTGCCGGTATCGCATTTCTTATTTTAGCAATACTTATATGGATCATCGATATTAAGGGAAATAAAAAACCATTTAAAGCATTTGAAATTTTTGGTACAAACTCACTCTTCGTATTTGCTGCGTCTGGATTTTGGGTTAACATTATGCTTTGGATTAAAATAGACGGTCAATCCTTATATTCTTTTTTGTATTCTCAATGGTTTTTTCCTATAGCAGGATATATGAACGGTTCACTTTTATTTGCATTGGCTCATGTCGCTGTCTGGTGGTTAATTCTTTATATTATGTACCGTAAAAATATTTTCATCAAAATTTGAAGACACAATTTATAATTTACTTTTTGGCAATCTTTGCTTTTTCTTTCGCGAAAGATAATCCTTACATACTCGTTTTAGGCACCGCCCAAGATGGTGGCAAACCCCATGCCGGATGTGAAAAAGATTGCTGCGAAAACCTATGGGATACTCCGGATCAACATCATAAAGTTTCAGCCATAGCAATCGTAGACCCAATTTCCGAACAAGCATGGATCATTGATGCAACACCAGACTTTTCGGAACAACTGAATACAATTACGACTAAACACCATGCCGACTTGAAGGGAATATTTCTGACTCATGCACATATAGGTCATTATACAGGTTTGATGGATCTAGGTCATGAGGTTATGGGTTTTAGAGATATGCCAGTATATACCATGCCTAGAATGAAAGATTTTCTAAATACCAATGGACCTTGGGATCAGTTGGTAAAGTTCAATAATATTGAAATCCAGAGGTTGAAAAATAATGAAAATGTATATTTAACATCTGAAATTTCGATTACTCCTTTTTTAGTTCCCCATCGGGATGAATATTCAGAAACAGTAGGGTATAAAATAAAGGGGCCAAACAAATCACTTATTTTCATTCCCGATATAGATAAGTGGTCTAAATGGGATCGTAATATTCATCAAGAAATAAAGACTGCTGACTTTGCTCTTTTGGATGGTACATTTTATGCAAATGGAGAAATACCAAATCGAGATATGAGTCAAATTCCCCACCCATTTATTACTGAAACAATGGATATTTTTAGAACAAATACAGCAGATGAAAAACAAAAGATTCACTTTATTCATTTGAATCATACTAACCCTGCATCAATTTCAAATTCAGACGCATCAATAACTATTATCAATCGTGGATTCAATATCGCACAGGAAGGACAAACATTTAAACTATGAGTAAACGCACTTTTATATCGGGAGCCAGCAGTGGCATTGGAGAATATTTAGCCTATGTTTATGCCAAGCAAGGTGCAACACTTGGACTTTCTGCTCGAAGAAAAGAAAAGTTGGAAACAGTTGCTGCAACATGTCGTGAATATGGCGGCAAAACGTATATATACCAAGTGGATGCAAAAGATCGGCTCGCAGCAAAGGAAGCGGCTGATAATTTTATACAGCAATCAGGAGGAATTGATATAGTTATCGCCAATGCGGGAATTGGCGGTCATGATGATTTAATGAGTGGAGATGCGACTGCCATAAACAATATTATTGAAACAAATGTCATGGGTGTAAACAATACACTCATGCCATTCATTCCAATAATGAAAGAACAGAAAAGTGGTGTACTGGTGAATGTGAGTTCAGTGGCATCATTTATGCGTATTCCGTATCATGGCGGTTATGCCGGAGCTAAAGTGAATATCCGTTTCATAGCTGACAGCTGGCGACTCACCCTCAAAAAATACAATATTCAAGTTACAACCATCTGCCCCGGGTTTATTAAAACGCCTATGACTGCTGAATTAAAAGGCATGCCTTTTCTCATGCCCGTGGAAACGGCTGTGGAAAAAATTGCAAACGCTATTGACAGAGGCAAGAAGACATTTATTTTCCCTTGGCAAATGAAAATAATGATTATTCTTTTAAAGATTCTACCCGATGGAGTTATAAAAATGTTTGGGAGTAAATAGAATCGTTATTTACTGAAATGAGTCGTTTTTATCTGGGCGACTTGTTCCAGCGAACCGCTTTCCATGCCATACTCTAACTCAAATAGAGGAAGGCATTCATCGGGGTTTGATACACACAAATCTTTATTAAACTCTAAAACCAACCCCGATCCACTTACGCTGTAAGCATATGTATCTGACGAATTAGAATAATGGAATGTAATTTCATCGCTGGTGGCTTCCCATGTGCCGGAACGTTCAATTGTTCCTGAATCGATTGTAATAATTGTTTGGGTAAAGGAATTACCATCTTTGATGTTGAAATTCCATTCAAATGTATCAAATGTCCAATCAACATTTCCAAGTTCTGTTTCGCTTCCGGCATTCACACTCGTTTGAGCTGGAGATAACGTACCTATAACTGTAATACTATCGTTTAAAGATGTGTGGTACAAAGCACCTGAAGTAACTGTTAATTCTGAACCAATTAAACTGAACTCCAACTCCCCCTCATAATTTTCACCTGCGTCAGAAATATATTTTGTTAACTGGCTATATGTTCCAAAGTCACCATAATCATATATTTTTAATCTATAATGTATTTCTTCAGTTATAACGCCAATTGGTTTATCAGAAATTGATATTTGCAGTACACCGTTTATTGAATACAAATACATGTACTGTAATGTTGCTTCTTCTGCAGAAGACAAAATAAGTGATCCTGTCCCAGCTTCATAAGGGTTATTCACGGTTTGAGAAATGCTTGAAATTATTGTGTATACATAATTGGTCTTAAATCCATCCCAATTACCAATCAAATCCTTGGAATAAGATTCACCTTCGTCCTTTTCACAACTTATGAATAATAAAATAACTAATAATAGAATGATTTTTTTCATAGAGGTCGCTTATGATACATACATTCCATCTAACAAATCTTGATTGTGTGCAGTCACCACTTTCCGTTTAACTTTTAAAGTGGGTGTAACCTCATCTTTATCTTGATCCAGTTCTTCTTCTAAAATACGGAATTTCTTAATGGACTCGTAGGATGCCAGTTCTTTATTCTTCTCTTTTACCACATGATTGATCAGTTTTATGACTTCTTCTTTTTTTGTTAAATCTCCCAAATCCTGGTACAGGATTTTCTGATCACGAGCAAACTTTGTTATTTCATCTTCATCCATAGTAACCAACATGGTTAAATACGGTTTTTTATCACCATAAACCATTGCCTGTGAAATATAGGGACTGGTTTTCATCAGGTTTTCAATATTTTGCGGAGCCACATTTTTTCCCCCGGCTGTAATGATTATATCCTTTTTTCGATCCGTTATAAACAAATAACCTTCTTCATCAATATGGCCCACATCTCCTGTATGGAGCCAAAAACCACCCTTGCCATCGGGCTTCAATAATTCATTCGTCGCTTCTTCATTTTTATAATAACCCTGAATATTCTGCTCACCCCTACAACATATTTCACCATCTTCCATAATCTTTATCTCCGTTCCGGGTATGGGGATTCCAACAGAACCAATTTTTGTTTTACCCTCAGATTGAACAGTAATAACCCCGGATGTTTCAGTCATACCATAGGCTTCATATACATCCAAACCAACCCAATTAAAAAAGCGTATAATTTCTTTTGAAATAGGTGCTGCACCGGTGAGAATAGTTCGAATTCTTCCACCAAATATATCTTTTATCTTATCGTGGATTAGGAATCTGGCAATACTTAATCTGGCTTTCAACCACACACTGGGCTTTTTACCAGTTTCCTTAATTTCATAGTTCGTTTTGCCCACATTCACTGCCCAATGAAAAATCTTTTTCTGCAACCACGTCCCATCACCAACCCCGGTCATAATTCTAGCATAAAATTTCTCCCAAACTCTGGGAGTTCCGAAAACGACTGTTGGACCCGTTTGACGAATATTTTGCGGCATATCTTCTATGCTTTCAGCAAATGCTGCAGGATGTCCGGAAAAGAATCGGATGAAATGTCCAATCAATCGTTCAGCAATATGGGCCAAGGGTAAAAAACAAACATAGAAATCATCACCTTTTACGTTAATTGCTTCAGGCAAATATCTTGCACTGGCAATGATATTTCTGCTAGTGTACATACCGGCCTTTGGATTTCCAGTGGTCCCGGATGTATACGTAAAACTGATCAAATCATCCGGTTGGCTTGAAAATATTATTTCTTCAAATTTATTAGGATGTTTTTCTTCATAATCACGTCCTAATTCCAAAAAGTGTTCAAGAGATAATACATTGGGAAGATTTGTTGGATAGTAACGATCAAAAACGACTATTTTTTTAATATTGGGTAAACGGTCCCATATGGCTAGCATTTTGTCTAATTGTTCTTGATCTTCTACAAAAGCGAGGACACTGTCACTTTGATTAGCAATATAATACACTTGCTCTTCTGTATTGGATTGGTAAATAGGAGCTGTTACACACCCAGAAGATATAATACCCATATCACACATAACCCATTCTGGACGTGTTTCGCTTAAAATAGAAATTTTATCACCCTTATAAATACCGGAAGCCATAAGAGCATTGCCAATCTCTTTTGAAAATGTACCGTATTCACTCCAGTTTAAGGATTTCCACACTCCACTCTGTTTATACCAAATTGTCGTTTTGTCAGGGAATTTCTTTACTTGTCGCCAAAAAAGTTTGGGAATCGTATTATATTTATTAAAATCAATATTCATCATCCACCCCACAACTTCGCACGACGAGTATATTTTCCTTCGCCTAAATATTGTTCCCTCACTTTTTCTTCTTCATATAGTTCATCATACGTTCCACTCAAGAATATTTTTCCTGACGTTAATACATAACCATAGTCTGCAATTTTTAATGCCTGATTTACATTTTGCTCAACCAACAGAATAGTTACGCCCGATTTATGGAGGTCTTTAATTATTGCGAAAATTTCCTTTACCAATTTAGGAGAAAGCCCTAATGACGGTTCGTCCAAAAGTAAGAGTTTTGGATCCAGCATTAATGCACGAGCGATAGCCAACATCTGTTGTTCTCCACCACTTAATGTTCCGGCACGCTGGCTGCCTCTTTTAGACAAAATAGGAAAATAGTCAGTCACTTTTTTAATTCGCTCTGCGAATAGATCTTTATTCTTAATGAGGAATCCGCCCATCATTAAATTTTCGTATACAGATAATTCTGGGAAAATGCGTCTGTTTTCTGGCACGAGTGAAATACCCAGCTTAATAATGTCTTCCGGTTCTTTACGATCTATCTGTATGCCATTGAAATGGATTGTACCATATTCTGATTCAGTGATGCCGCATATTGTTTTGAGAATCGTTGTTTTACCTGCGCCATTAGCACCCAGAATGCACACCAGCTGACCATCTTCAACACCCAGGGAAACACCATGCAGTGCTTTAATCTTGCCATAGAAGGTTTCTACGCCAATCATTTTAAGCATCTGCTTCTTCTCCCAAATAGACTTTGATTACATCAGGGTGATTTTTCACTTCATCCGGTTTGCCCATTGCAAGAATTTTTCCGGAATCCAGTACACATATTTGATCTGAAATACTCATGACCAGATTCATATCATGCTCAACAACCAAAACTGTAATTTCCAGAATATCTCTGATTTCAGTTATAATTTTTGCAATTTCCAATGTTTCCTGATCATTCATTCCTGCAGCCGGTTCATCCAGTAGTATTAATTTGGGTTTGCAAACCAAAGCTCGGGCAATTTCTACTAGTTTTTGAATACCATATGGTTGCCCGCTCAAATATTTATGTTCGAGATTAGCAATCCCCAGAAAATCCATCACCTCTAAAGCAAGTGATTCTTCCCTTTCACGCTCGCGTTGAGAAAACCAGCGATTTAAAGTATCCTTAGTTGTCAATCTACTGTGCGCTCCCAATAAAACATTGCCCAGCAATGTCATATATGGAATATTTTGAAGATTTTGAAACGTTCTTGAAATACCATGTTTAACAATTTGATGTGGTTTTTTATTTAATAAATCAATTTCATTAAAAACAATATCTCCCTTTTGAGGTATGCAAAAACCATTTATGCAATTAAATAAGGTTGATTTACCCGAACCATTCGGACCGATTAACGAAAATATTTCACCTTCATTAACGTTAAAGGATATGCCATCCAGAGCTCGAACTCCGGAGAAATGCATATGGAGGTTTTGTATTGTGAGTTTACTCATAAAGAATGAGGCCCCTTCCGGGGCCTCAAATGTATTTCTTAATTACGCCAGTCAGTAATGGCGATTTGCTTACCGCCCTGCAATTGTAATAAGTATAAACTTTCTACACCTGTATGGTCATTACGACTATAAGTGATCGGTGGAAATACGCCACTTTCCCAATTATTCAGAGTTTCCAATCCCTTAATTAATCTTTCACGTGTAGGAAATTTTCCTGCTCTACGCAATCCTTCCACCAAAACATGAGCAGTAGCAAAACCATAATAATGGTAAATACCACGCATTTTTGCGGGCACATTGTTTTTATCGCAGAGTTCACGATACAAGGTAGGGCCAGATTCATCAGAGTCTGGATAGTAGGCATGATAAGGTGCTATAAAGCCTTCGCCAACTTCACCTGCTAAAAGCCCAACCCTTGGATCAACGGTTGGCATAAGTCCATAAAAGTTTGGTTTGTAATTCATAGCCTGTGCCGTTTTCATAATGGTTACTGGTTCACGCACAATGCCACCAATTATTACATCCGTACAGCCACCTTTCATAAAATTCATCGTTTGGCCAACAAAATCTGTAGCACCTCGTTGGAAGGCTTCTTTTTGCACGGAAATACTATGATTTGATTCTGCTTCAGCACACCCTTGTAACGCATTTGCACCATAATCATCATCCTGATAACAGAGTCCAATCACAGCATCAGGATTATTTTCCAATATATAATCGATTATCACACGAGTTTGTAGGTCATAACCTGCATCTGTATGGAAAATATATTGAGCTGCCTGTCTTGACATATCTGCCATTGAACTTGACATAGTTGCTGGAGCAATCAAGGGGACTCCACTTTCCTCTAAAATAGGACGTAATGCTTCAGCCGGTGATGTGCCAACAACATTGTAAAGACAAAAAACTTGATCTTTTTCTATAAGTTTCTTGGCTGCAACAACCGATTTTTGAGGATTGTATTGATGATCTTCCACTAACATTTTAATTTGTCGACCATGGACACCACCTTGTTCATTTATGTAATCTAAATACATGTTTGACCCGGCAGGAATAAGTAGACCTAGTTCCTTAATGGGACCACTCAAGTCTTGAATATTACCGATTAGAATTTCAGTATCAGTTATTCCAGGTGTTCCTTCCCTATTTTCACAACCCGTCCAAAAGAGGGTTGATAATATGATGATTGAAACAATACGCTTCATAATTAACTCCTTGGTTTAAGTGAACCGCTTGCGCGGATTGAATGGAAATAATTTCCAGTAAATTCTCATTTTGAGCCACATTCCGTACAATCCTTGTGGCTGGAATATAATAAATAACAGCATTATCAAACCGAAAATGAACACTTGAAATTCACCTGCCTTTAAATGAATAATTTGAGCCATACTTTCTTCAAACATAGGAATAAATAAATTTTCCATAAGTACAATAAAAAGAGTCCCGAGTACAGCACCATAAATCGATCCGATGCCTCCCACAAGCACCATGACTATAAAAAATATGGATAATAAAATATCGAAATGATCCGTAGAAATGAAATGGTTCGTATGAGCAAATAATACTCCAGCGAAACCGGCAAATAACCCGGATATAAAAAATGATAACATTTTGTATTTTGCCAGATTAATACCTGATGCTTGTGCTGCTTGCTCTGAATCTCGGATTGCCATAAATGCTCGACCAAGCTTGGACTGGACAATTCTTCTGGCAATAATGACAGCCAAAATAACAAACGTATAAATCAAAAAATAATTATCCCAATCATTTTTTATTGATATCCCAAAGAATGAAGCTTTAGAGACTTGCAATCCGGCTGAACCGCCTGTCCATTCTCGAAGTGCGATAATGAGGCGCTTAACAATAAACCCAAACCCCATAGTTGTTAAGCCCAAATACATTCCTTCAATCCGCAAAGCAGGAAAGCCAATCAAAAAACCAAATATTCCCACAATGAGGGGTGTAATTATTAACGAAAGTTCAAAAGGGAGACCAACTTGATCAACTAATATTGCAGATGTATAGGCACCGATGGCTAGAAATGCAGCATGACCTAAAGACATCAATCCTGTAAATCCACTTAAAAGATCCAAACCCACTGTCAGGATAATATAAATACCAGCCATATTTAAAATATATAGGTAATATTTATAACTGAATGTGGCATTTTTAATAAGAAATGGAAAAAGATAGATTGCTATTATTAATATAGGAATCCACTTCAGGTTTTCATCTTGGTAACGACTTTTCATTAGACTCTCTTCACTTTTGCAATTCCAAATAAACCGTCAGGCCTAATCATGAGTACCGCAATTAAAACAATCCAAACAATAATATCATTGATCTCTTTTATCCATGCGAAATGGAATGAAAGTGTGCCCATGCTAACTGTTTCAATAATTCCCAAAATAACCCCGCCAACTACGGCTCCGGGGATTGAACCGAAACCACCTAATATAGCAGCCGGAAATGCTTTTAATCCCAAATAACTCATAGTTGTATCAAGGAGAGCCATACGCGGTGCAAGCAAAACACCGCTTATTATTCCGACAATTGCTGCAAATACCCATACCATCCTATATACCTGTTTTACCGGAATACCCATTAGCTGGGCTGCCTCAGAATCTTCTGATGTGGCTTTCATGGCAATTCCCCAGCGTGTATTATTAAAAAAGAAAAAGAACAATCCCATCAGTATTATAGCACTAATTATAATAGCCAAATCCAATACAGAAATAACGATACCCCCTGCTTGAATTGTACTGTCTCCAAAAGGTGAAATAGGAACTAAACTTATGGGTCCGGCAATCATAGCGGTCAAAGATCGAAGAATAATAGCTAAACTTATTGTTGCCATAATAATTGAAAATACCGGTTCATCCTTCAATGGGCGGTTAATGATATAATCAAGAATAATTCCAAAAAACACAGCAAAAATGATTGAACAAAATAGTGCTGCTAGAAAAACCCAACCATTTAATCCGCCTGCCATACCGGAGAATTGTGTAACAAAAAAGAAATTTACATAGGCACCTACCATCATGACTTCGCCTTGGGCAAAGTTCACCACTTCTGTGGCTTTGTAGATTAACGTAAAGCCCAAAGCAATGAGTGCATAAATGCAGCCCAATGCAATTCCGCTTATGGATTCCTGAAGTAAACCGGTTAATAATTCTGACATTTAAGTAATCTTAATTCTGATGAAGTTAATTAATACTTTAAATATTTTTTAAGACTGTTACAATCATAATATTATGTTTTTTCAGATTGCATAAAAACTGATTTTACTTTTTTTGAATCTTTAAATATTAAATAATCGTAGTCAATTATATATTTAATTCTTTTTTGTATCTCAACTAACCTAGAGAAAATTATAAATGAAAAACCAAGGATATCTTGGATGTTTTTGGCATTCCGCGATGAACTCTTGGATACCTTAAGAAACTTTCATTGGCGTTAACCAAATCACGAGTATCATCCATATTATTGATGATATAATTAATTGACCATTTGCCACTGGCTGCTTGGAGACCTAATCCAAGATTAGCATACTATATGCATCTATCCAATTGGTGTCTTTATTATTATTATTATTGGTAGAGAAACCTAATTTACTTGATTTATCATAATGGAATTTCAACCGTCCCAATTTGCCAATTGCAAATTGATAGTATAAGAATAAACTATTGTTCTTTTCCGGTGAGTATTCCAATTTGTTTCCATCATAGTCGACACCTGGTCCACCACCATCTTTGAATTCATCATAATTGGTATTATTGGTGCCAAATACAGCTCTCAATGTTAAACCTGAAAACGGAATGAAACTGGCTTCCAATTCAAATCCACTAGAAGATACTTTACCCGCATTTGTAAGAGTAATAAACGTTAAACTATCTTGAGATTGCTGAAATTGATATACCTAGAAATCAGTAAAACTTGAAGCATAGAAGGCTGTGTTAATGCGTAAACGATTATTCATCATGGTTATTTTATAACCAGCTTCAATACTACTTACATATTCAGCATCATAGTCAAACTGCTCTTCTGTTGAAATAAAATATGCATTCCAACCGCCACTTTTGAACGATTCAGAATATGATCCATAAGCCATGGAATTTTCATTCACCTGGTAACTCAATCCTAAATGCGGAGATAGTACACCCACATCAAAGGAGTCTTTTTTGTGATCCAAGTCAATAAACAAACCAACATTACCAATGGCATTGCCAATAGCAATTCCAACGCCTACGCCTAGCGCAAGACTGGTACCGACCATGATTTTTTGGTCTTTTTTTCTTTGTTCTTTGGCTTTGAAGTCAAAATACTACTTCCTTCTGATTTCTTTGCTTGCATCGTCCTTGGGGTGTTTTTGCTTCCGCGAAGCAATACCAACAACTAATACAGCGACAATAACAACCGCCACTCCTCCAATTAATGTACTACTCATATATTTCTTTTTAAGCCTTATAGTTAGGGTTTTTTATTTTTTCTTTAAAAGTGTGATTAAAGGGATTAGGAATAATAGTGTATTTAGAAAAGCCACGCCAATCAATATAGATCCTATCCATTTTAAGTGCTCGGGTAATGGCATTGGCTCAATCAATTGATATAATGTACTAAAAAGCCAAAACATAAAAAGCAAAGCAGTCAGAACTTTTATAAGTTCGATATTCTCTTTATTACTAATCAAATAACGTCCGAGGAATAAAGCTAAAATAAGTAGATTAAAACTAAAATAATTATTTAATGAATATAAGGACCAATTTATAACAGGACTTGTCTGCTCAAGGTAATTGCCCCAATTAAATTGAAAAGGGATATAAAAATGATATAATCCCATAATCACTGTTTGGAGTGTCCCAAATTTTAGTATTAATTAATTAGTTTTGTTCATTTGTGAACTTAATCTCTTAGAAAGTACCTGTCTCTATGGGTGAAAGTTGTTTTTGTTTAATCTCCATTCCGTACTATAATCTTCTTTTTGATAATACGAACGTCTTTTTCTTTATGATCGTCATTGTGGTCATCATCAATGTCGATCACTATTACATTGCCACTCTTTGATTTCCATTTAAAACTGCCTCCTTTTATATCATGCTCTTCCGTATCCACTTCTTCGCCATTGACTATCACTTTCATTATTGTATCACCATCCACAATTTCCTGTTTGATTTTTACATCCATTTTATGGTCATCACTGACAAAAATTCCGTCATCATTCCCGAAAAATACCATTTCATGTTTTCCTTCGTGTCCAAAATGCTCGGCTACCATAGGTACCATAGATACGTCGTGTCGACCCGTAAACCGAAAGATACCAACGGCTACTACCGCTAGAAATAGGTATTTCCATAACAATTCTAGTTTTTCTTTTGTATTCATTGTATTCTCTTTTATTATTTAATTGAAAAGGTATTGAAATTTTAAAAACAACTGCCTGTCTTGTAATTGACCTCCCTGCATAGAATTTATACTCAAATTATTAGCGCTTTGGTTCGACGTCGACCCAATATAAAATATTGTAAACGGGCTTGGTTGATAACTTAATAGTGGTTGGAGCTGAAATGTCTGGCTGAAATCATTATACTGCCCCAGGAGACGAAAACTGAGTGCCTGGTTGTATTGATAATTCATCCGTATTCCTGTTAAATAACCGGAATAATATTCTTCCTTTTTATCCAAGGTAGTCATTTTGTGGTTTTCATAACTCCCGCTTATCTGCATTCGATCTGAAATTTTCAGTTGGGCCCAGATAGAAAATGAATTGCTGTTTCCTTTTTCTGGAACATCCAAAAATGTCACGGTGTTCACGCCTTCGCTTAGGCTACCGCCGAAGGCTAGAAATTTATTGAAGCGGCTATTTATATTTGCCCTTATGGTCCACAAGTTTTCTAAATCTGTGGCTTTGAATCGTTCAAAAGGAATTACGGTAATATTAACATTCAACCGCGTTTGTCGGGGTAGCACCACATTGCCAAAAAAGGACGTGTAACGCGATTTTTTCTCCCCGTCAAAATTGTATTCTAAACCAGTATGAAACCCGCCGACTATTTTGCTGATCATTTTATCCGGTGTATACACCCAGTAACTTTGCAGATAGACCCGGCGCGAGTTATTATTAGAAATAAACCCATTATCGGCCCTGAATGCAGGTGACCTGTGGTCATAACCTGTTTCTAACCCCCAGTGTTCGGTTTCGCGGCGAAACTCAAGCTCCATCGCATTTCCAGTAAATGATTCCCCGTCGAATGTAAAGGTGTGATTATCTCCAAAGTTAACATTGCTTATCAACAGCGAGTCATGAGGTTCTTTGGTATGGCTGAATAAGGTTTGAAACTCTACTTGGTACGTTTTATTAAATTTATATCGTGTATCAAAGCCAACCACGGACCCGCTACCGTCGCCGTCAACCATGCGACGATCTGTGGCCAGAAGGCCAAAAAAACTGGCTTCGTCTAATGTTCGCCTGAACCTGAAGATGTTGGATATGCTTCGTCCTCCGGAAAGAGAAAAACTCTGTTCCTCGCCTGGTATAATGTATGGCGAATCTTCATCCATGGCCGACAGCAGGTACCAGGAATTTTTTTGCCCCCGATTTATCATACGTCCAGAAGCAATAGGATTATTGATGGTACGGGTATAAATGGCATTGATCCAAGTATCGATCAAGTCATTCCCGGCATTAAAGAAAGGACGTTTTTCTGGGAAAAAGAGGGCGAATGTTGTGTTCACATCCACCTGTTCCTCATCAGCCTCGACCTGACTATAGTCGGGATTTATAGTGAGTTCCGCAACCTGATCAGAGCTGAAACTGTATTTTATCCCCAAAGATGCTTCACCCAACGCTGTTCCTTTTTGAAGCGTATTATTTTGATCAAGCTCCGAAACCTGCGAACCAACAATTGCCGGCAAAAACTCAAAGCTGCCCCTTTGTGTGATCCCCTGGATGCCTATTAACGTTCCCAACTGGCATAAAAAACAGGGGTTGGTGCGGTCAAGTCCGCCCCAAATAATTTGTGAGCGTTTTTCTCGGGGTAGGCTGCGATAGAATCCTATCTTCCATTCTTGCACATTTTTATCAGGAAAAGATAAACTTGAAAAAGGGATAGCCATTTCCACCTGGTAGCCGTCATC
>Ga0208471_1000008_pt1 | contig 83798 bp, 63 predicted proteins | sample DeeseametaMP0441_FD_184210 | JGI IMG/M metagenome (GOLD analysis project Ga0208471, IMG submission 184210) | Marine microbial communities from the Deep Atlantic Ocean - MP0441 (SPAdes) | ecosystem: Environmental > Aquatic > Marine > Oceanic | place: East of Rio de Janeiro, Brazil, South Atlantic...
CGCAACGCAACGCAACGCAACGCAACGCAACGCAACGCAACGCAACGCAACGCAACGCAACGCAACGCAACGCAACGCAACGCAACGCAACTTACGCGTCTAAGTTTTTACACCCATTTTCAAGTCTTAAGTCTATCTTCCGTTTTTCCGGCATCATTTCGGAATCCGTCTTCGTCCTTTCCTCTGTTTTTCATGACTATGTTGTCAAATAACATTGCGCAGCTATCACCTTCTTCTTGAATAACTAAACAAACCAATAAGGTATAAATGAAATATTTAACACAAATTTTAGTTTCACCTGCATCTCAGCTTAATTCTTTCAAAAAGCTGTTGCTCTTTATTTTAATTTCATTTGTCAGTCTCACAATCGTCTCATGTAGTGCTAAAGAAACTGAATCAAACACCACCGCCACACTCTCCGCACCGTCAGGTTTGACTGCAGCCGGTGCTGCTAGTCAGGTCACTTTAGACTGGACAGCAGTAAGTGGTGCAAGCAGTTACACTGTCTACTGGGCTAACAGCACGGGCGTCAGTTCTTCCAGCACAGCCATCACCAGTGTCAGCACCGATAACCACACACACAGCAGCCTAGATAATGGCACGAAATATTATTACAAAGTTGCCGCCGTCAATTCCGCTGGAACCGGAACCCTCTCTTCTGAAGTTAATGCTGCTACACCTCTTCCTGCACCAGATAATTTATCTGCCAGTGGAGCAAATAATACTATTACAATGATATGGAATTCGGTCAGTGGTGCGACTAGCTATACTTTGTACTGGGACAACGTTTCTGGAATTGACAACAGTGATACGGCTATTACGTCCATCACAAATGATAACTACACCCACAACAATATGGATAACGGGTCAACTTATTACTACAAGGTTGCTGCAGTGAATTCATCTGGTACAGGAACTCTCTCCTCTGTTGCAAGTGCAATTCTATCTGCAAGCATACAAGGTTCTGAGACTTACAACGCCCACACCTATGCTTTGACAAGCCCCACAATGACTTGGGTTTCAGCAGCAGCTTCAGCAGCTGCAATAGGAGGTTATTTAGCAACTTTGAACACTAAAGCAGAGAATGTATGGTTATATGAAAAATTTGGGAATTATGGAGGCACTGAGCGTGATCTTTGGATTGGGTCACTGGATAACGTAACCGAAGGAACTTGGTACTGGTACAACGGCACTACTTCAGGCGACGGCGGAGTTTCAGACAATATCTCTTCAGGTGCAAAATGGCCTGATGGATCAAATAAATGGCATACTGGTGAACCAAATAATGCTAGCGGCTTCTCTGATGAAAATTGTGGAACAATCAGATCATCTGTAAGTGCTGCAGAGTGGAGGTGGAACGACTTTCCATGTGATAATTCTAGTTCCCCTTTCGCTATTTATGGCATCATCGAAATTGATTAATGTGCCAGCGAACTTTTACCTGGAACACAGACTTTATCAATTGAGATCAAATCACAAAACCTTTGTAAAAGCAAACTGTCTGAAAGACGAACTGACAAATCTCGAAAACTTAATCCGCTTAATTCCTTGACAATATTGCAGCGCAGAGCTTTGATAACATTTTTTTGGAAGTTCATTTTTTGCTGGTATGACAACTTCCTCTCATCTTCTTCCATTTTAAGTTCAATTGCTTTGCGCTCGATGCCTCCTTCATGTAAAATAAGATCAATTCTAGCCAAAAGATTCTTGAGTTTCAGATAATCTTTATTTCCTTGAATGGGTGGATAATAAACTTTTAATTCTATCTGAATTGGGATAATATGCACAAATAATCTCCTGAAATATGGTTGTGTGAAAATATAAATGCTTTAATTCTCACATTATAACATTTTCGGGGGATTATATCACCTAAATTAACTATCTTTACTCTTTTATATCATATATATAGATAAACAGGACAGGCTCTAAACTACGCATCTCCGCCACCGTTCAATTTAAAATGGTGTTCATAAAACCACGAAAAATATATCAAAATGTGTAGGCTGGGTTAGGCAAAAGCCGTAACCCTGCAAATAGCACAAAACCATCCGTAATAAATTTGTCATTCCCGCGGAAGCGGGAATCCAGGAGTTTTAATGACAAATGAGGAGAAAAGTAAGCAAAATTATCTTTATCTCTGTTTTCATTCTTTAATCCATTCTTCCAGCAAAGGAATAATTTTTGCGGCTGTTGGAACTTCCCTGAAATAAAAACCAAAACGAGAAAAATAGGGTGAGGATTCGATTTGTTCCACCAATTCCGTATTCTTGAGTAAACTCCGATTTACACCAATCAATAAAGGAAACTCATTTTGTTCGTCCAGTTGTTGCAGACGATTCCGGAGGGGCGCGGCGTGCCAAGTATGGAAAAGTTCCAGTGCAACTTTTTTTCCAGAATTATGAGTCAATAAATAATCCGGGAAACAGAGTGATTCACCGATCAACGGCACATAGTCGGACGAAGAAGTCAGTTGCCAAGAGGGTAAATTTTTTGAAAGTTGTTGACTGAACAATGCTATTTCTTCTGGAACATAAGACAAGAATTGACGATAATGGGAGATGATTCCACAGGCTTGATCGAGGTACAAACTGTGAAGCTGGTTTTTGCGCATCATAACTTCCGCATCCAGTTCCCAGCTGGGTTGATGTAAAATTGCAGGAAAAAAATTGGCTAGATTAAAACCATATTTCTGGGTGTTTACAAACATACTCAAGGGTCCATCAATTTTCAGAACCAGTGACTTTTCGTGATCTCGATTACGGCTGATCCTGCACAACAATTTGTTAAAACGCAGATATTTTAGCAATTGCCGTAACCTCGCCGCTCCGCTGTCAGGCAGTCGGATTGTCATCGCTTCACAACGCAAAAGCAGACCCTGAATCTGGGCGCAGTTATAACGATGAAGCAAGCCTTTTGCCGACATTTTCCGGAAACGCAAAACTTGCTGAAAAGGAGGCAAATCACCATAAAGTTGCCGCTCCAAATCTCCTCCGGAAACGCCTATATTCTGGGCAATTTCATTTTGGTAATTCAACAAATATCCTGGTTCCCCCTCGCGAAAACCCCGAAGACCAACCTTGCCTTTTCCTTTTAGCAAGGCGGAAGAATGGAAGAAAACTTTTTCCCTGAAATCAGCTAATTCCGTTTTTGTTTCCGTGTCAAATTCAGTACGGTCGAGCAGGAGTTTTTCCAGACCTCGTCCCACAACAGCGTTTCCCGGAAAAACGTCCAGAACCTGTTTTGTGGCCTCCTCTAGTTTTTCACGGACTTGACCTACGCTTCCGGAAAAGACTTTAATCAATTCATCCGCAATTTCTAAAAGTTTTGTTGTTTCCGGATCAATTAATTTCGGAATAATTTTGCCCCGATTGGTTCGGAAGCACAGCAGTTCCTTCGTAAGCACGGTGTTTTCTACGTCTTTGATTGGTAAATAATTCCCCGGTATTTTCGGAGACAAGTTCATAAAGCATGGCCTGTTTTCCGGGACGTGCACGCAGTATTCGACCAAGTCGCTGAACATGCTCTCGAATACTTCCGCTTCCGGAAACAATCACGCCGACATTCGCATCCGGAACATCAACTCCTTCATTCAGCACTTTAGAGGTTACCAGAATCGGATATTCTCCTGTCCTGAAAGCCTTCAAAAAGGCCTCACGCTCCGGAAGTTTGGTATGATGCGTCAGCACCGGCAAAAGGAAAATACGGCCAATGCGGTAGGCCATCTCGTTATCTTGCGTAAAAACGAGCATACGGTCACCTTGATGCAGTTGTATCAGTTCCCACAAACGATCTATTTTTGCACCGGATGCCTGACTGAGTTTCTTTTGCAGCAAATATGCTTTGAATGCCTCTCTGCCTTCCGGACTTTCGCTCGTTCTACGCAAAAAAATAGACCAGCCGTTTGGATGATTAAAACTGACTCGTGCTTTTCTCAAAAAATTAATGTAGCGTTCCCGCGCAATTTCGTATTGTTCACGGTCATCCGGAAGCATTTCAACCTCAATCGTTTCCACCACGTATGGTGCCAGGGTACGTCCGCTCAATTCGTCAATGTGAATCTCGTAACAAAGAGGTCCGCATAGTTCGTAAAGCAAAGCTTCTTTACCATCAGAACGCTCCGGAGTTGCGGTCAAGCCGAGGCGGAAAGGCGCAATTGAACCCAGTGCGGTGAATTGATATTGCTCTCCGGGCAAGTGATGGCATTCGTCGAAAATCAGCAAACCAAACTGATTCCCTTGATGTGTAACGTGTATCAAGGCTGAATCGTAGGTTGCCACCGTAATTGCTTGAATGTCATTTATTCCGCCGCCAAGCAAGCCAATGGGAGTGTCAAAATATTCACTCAAAACTTCTTTCCATTGACGCATCAGGTCAATTGTCGGCACATGTATCAGCGTGGGACGCCCCGTTTTTTCGATCAACATGACAGCCAAAATAGTTTTTCCTGCTCCGGTTGGCAAGCTCACAACTCCTCGCTGTTCAGACATCCAAACCTCAGCGGCTTCCTGCTGGAAGGAGCGGGGTGTGATCTTTTTTTTCAGTGGAAATGTTTCGGCGGAAAATTTACGGGCATGATCCTGGAATGAAATCTTTTGTTCCCGGAGTGTTGTCACCAACTGGCGGTAATCAGCAGCCGGAGTTCGGTAACAAAGTGTGCGCTCGTCCCAAACTACGCCGTCAAGTTGTGAAAGTTGTCCCTCTTCAACACCGTAAATCAGGATAGTTCCTTTGTCAAAGTGCAGGTTGAGGTTCATTTCAACAAATTGTGTTGAGGTAAAATTGCATCAGTTTTTTAATAATCTATGAAATTCAATTCGAGAAGATAATATCAATTTGTTTTTACTTAGCGCTGATTTCATTGTAAAAAGTCAAAATTACACATTTATATGTCATTTCCTCGAAAACGGAAATCCATTATTTCAGATACTTACATGTTCCTGGATTCCCGCTTTCGCGTGAATGACAACTTTTTATTACTGCATCACCGCTAATTTTCATTTAAAGCCAGTTCCTCCAAACGAATCCGGTGCCGGAGCAAGACAAGGTTCGCCAATGACCACAAGATTGATGTGCCGTATGCTGCATGAATCAAAGGTACGCAGGCAATTTCCAAAATCACTCCCCAATAATTCGGGTGGCGCACAAAACGGTATATGCCGTGCTGAATCAGCGGCGCATCCGGAACAACATAAATTCGGGTTGACCAGCGCTCTGCGAGTGTCCGGATGGCCAGATAGCGCAAAACTTGTCCAGCTGCCAAACCTAAAATACCCGCAATCACCAACCACAAAGGCGGTGTAATTCGGAAGTACCATACCTCCGCCAGCATAGCCACAAACCATGAAACGTGTAAGGCGACCATAAAACGATAGTGTTTTGGGAAACACTCGAAGCCGCCTTTTTCCTTCATCCTGATTTCGTTGCGGCGACTCCGGCTTAGTTCCCACAAGCGCTGTGCAGCCAGCAAGCCTGCCAAAACAGTGAATCCCCAAAGGCTCACCATTGCAGCAAAACCAATTCGCCGGAAAATGCCGGTCCCAATGAAAGCATCATTCCATAATTTCCGTCTACAGAGCTTCCTCCGATTTTCGGAACATTACTATTTAAACATTCGTCAAGAATAACCAGGACTGAAGTTGAAGAAATATTGCCTACTTCACGGAGGTGTTTTCGTGTTATATCAAGTGATTTTGGAGGCAAGTCTAAGCCTGATTCAATTGTGTCAATCACCTTCGGTCCTCCGGGATGAGTGAGCCAAAGAGCGATATCAGGAATTGTTAGTCCATGTTCTGAAAGAAAGCTGTCCACATGCGGACGTAACTGCTTCGCATAGCCGGGCACACCTTGTCCCAACATAATTTTCAATCCACGATCTGTGACATCCCAGCCCATGACTTCTTCCGAGTCAGGAAAGAAAATTGATTTACTACTCAAAATCATGGGCTTATGGAACACATGCTCTTTTTTACTTTCATTTATTGAACCTTTTGAGCCTTGAAATTCCTTATCATTGCTCCGTCGTTTTGTTGTGCTTTTCACTAATGGATGTTGGTCGCCAACCATCAAAACAGCCGCGGCTCCATCTCCAAACAATCCACTCGAAATGATGTTTGCAATCGAGAGGTCTTCGGCCTGCAAAGTTAATGAACAAAGCTCAATTGTCAGTAAAATAGCGGCATCTTCCGGATGTCCTTTTAAATAATCCGCAACACGGGCAACCCCTGCAGTTCCAGCGAGGCAGCCCAAACCAAACAATGGAAACCTCTTCAAATCCTGTGCAAAGGAAACTCTGTTCATCAGGCGCGCTTCTAATGATGGCACAGTCACTCCCGTACTGGTTGTACTCATCAGCATTTGAATTTCTTCCGGATGCAAGTCAGATTTTTCCAATAAATTATTTATAACCTCCTCGCCCAAATCAAGAGCAACTTTCAGCCACGCTCGGTTGCAGTCCCCAAACCCATCCAGCTTATAATATTCAGACATTGGTAAAGCCAAATAACGACCCTCAACAGTTACTGCTTTCTGCAGTCGGTCAAAAATCGCAACATCTAAACCTTTTTCAATCCAGACTCCTCTTAACGCAGAACTTATTTCTTCCTGAGAATGATAGTGCGTCGGGAAAGCTGTGGCGGTGCTGATAATATGTGGCATTTGAGGAAAAAAGTTATTTTGGAAAAATTTTGTTAAACAGGTCAGACTTCACGCGTTAAGTGTTTTTGAAAGAAACCTGCTCATACATGCATTCGTTCTGCTAAATGATCAACAATATCTGCTACTTTCTGCATTTCAAGGACAGTTTCTATATCGGCTTCAACATTGAACTCATCTTCAAGTGCCATGATTATGTTCATGGCATCAAGCGAGACAATGTCCAGATCGTCTCTTAATTTCATGTCTTCATTTAGATCACCAGCTTTCAATCCCATCTCCTTTGCGATGGTTTCAAGACAAGTTTCTTCAATTTTTTTTCGTGTTATGGATTCCATTTTCTAATAGCTAGTACGGCATTACTTCCGCCAAATGCGAAAGAGTTTGAGAGCGCTGCTTCAATCTTCAGTTTCCTGGAATTTGTTGGAACGGGGTCAATATCACATTCTGGATCTTGCTCGTCACAATTAAGTGTTGGCGGAACACAATCGTTCTGCACCGCAAGCAAAGTAGCAAGTGCTTCCAAAGCAGAAGATGCTCCCATCGCATGACCAAATACAGATTTGTTGGAACTGACAGGCAACGTTGAAGCTCTATCACCAAAAATTTTGTGTATTGCCCTGCATTCCAGCGGATCATTAAGGCGTGTTCCTGTTCCGTGAGCATTGATGTATCCAATGTCTTCCGGATTTAATTCTGCATCAACCAGAGCCAATCTCATTGCTTCTGCTACTCCAGTTTCATCCGGATTTGTCAAACTTGCGGCATCACAGTTTGAACCAAATCCGGCGATTTCTCCAAATATTTCCGCATTTCTTTTTTGAGCAGACTCCAATGATTCAAGAACTAAAATCGCCGCCCCCTCCGCCAATACAAATCCTCTGCGGTTTTTATCAAAAGGTTTGCACGCGGTTTCCGGAGTTTCGTTGTGTTTACGGGAAAGGACACCAAGCGCATCCCATGCGCGAAGAAGTCCGTAAGTAACAGGAGCCTCTGAGCCACCGCAGATAACAGCACGTAAACGCCCTTCTCGAATCCACTGCATTGCCTGACCGATAGCATTAGCACCAGATGAACAGGCTGTATTCAGTGTAATATTAGGCCCACGAATACCCAAACGTATTGAAATGGCAGATGAAACAGCGCTATTCATTATACGTGGAATAGTATAAGTATCAATTGGACGCTCTTCCGGTCCCGCGAAAAGCGCATCATAAGCTTTAGCATAAGAAGTTATCCCACCCACTCCGGTTCCAATTATCACTCCAATTTGTCCGGAATCACTTTCAAAATCCTGAAGTTTTGCTTCTTCCGCAGCCTGCAGTGCCGCAACCAGACCAAACTGCGTAAAACGTTCGTAACTCTTTTTTTCTCGAAAATTGAAATGCGCGTCAGCATCAAAGTCTGTTACAATTCCAGCAATTTGGCAGGCGGATTTTGCAGTATCAAAACTGGTAATTTTTCGCACAGCGGAGATTCCACCAAAGAGACCTTCCCAATAATCCTGAATAGAACTCCCGACCGGTGAAACTACACCTCTGCCTGTTACTACAACTCTTTGTATTGTTTTCAAATTAACACTCCAATTGGCGAATAATCCTGCAGGACCACCACCGACAATTAGCACTTCATAGTATTATCAAAAATTTCCGCAATTCAGTTGAAGTGATGGTGGGGAATAATTAATTTTAAATCATCGAAATAATCATAAACTGAGCTGATCATTCACATCACTGAGCCCTGTTCGTAAGCCTTCCTCAATTACAGGATGGTAGAAAGGCATTTCCAGCATTTGCGGAATTTTCATTTTCTGCTGGTGTGCCCATGACAGCAGATGCGCAAGGTGCTCAGCATGAGGACCGATAAATTCACTGCCGAGAAAAAGTCCTGTATTTTGATCCGCGTAAAGATGCATCAAGCCTTTGTTCTTGAGAATCACTCTACTCCTGCCCTGACCTTCAAACGAAATTTTTCCTACGACCACGTTTTCTTGTCCTTCTAATTCTTTCCAGGATTTTCCGACCATCGCAATTTGAGGATCACAAAAAACAACAGCCAGGGGTGAGCGCCGCAATCCCGCTTTTATTTCTGGAAAAAGTCCGGCATTATCACCGGCAATATAACCCTCATCTGCGGCCTCATGCAGTAACGGTAAAATATTATTTACATCTCCGGCAATGAAAATCGAAGAATCGCCGCATTGCATTGTCGCAGGATCATAGATTGGAACTCCTCTTGAATCCAACTTTAGACTAGTATTTTCCAGACCTAAACCTTTAACGTTTGGGGAACGTCCTGTTGCCGCGAGTACATATTCAAAATTTTCCGTTTTTTCAATTCCATCTTCACGATCCACAAAACAAATCTCAACTTGATCGCCCTTACGCTCCATTCCTAGCACATTTGCTTTTGCATCCAGGGGAAATTCAGCTTGAAATACCTTGATTGCATAATCCCTGATGGCCCTATCGCTGAGAGGTTTAAGTGAGCCGGAGCGTCCAAATAACCTCATGCGAACACCAAGACGATGCAGGGCTTGCCCAAGTTCAAGCCCAATCACGCCTGGACCAAAAACGGCAACAGATTCCGGAAGTGTTTGCCAATCGAAAATATCATCATTCACGATCAGACGGTCACCAAGTTCTGCAAACTTTGGCATGATTATCGGTGAAGATCCGGTTGCAATCACGACTGTTTTTGCTTCAATCGTAGAGTCAGCGACTTGAAGCGTATGGTCGTCAATAAACGTAGCGTGGCTACGGATGTGGTGTTTTTCAGCTATATTTTCAACACCTTCGAGTACAAAACCTACAAAGCGATCCCGTTCTCGCCGAACTCGTCCCATAACTTCTTCCCCCTTGATAATCGGCTTAGTAGCATGGACTCCGAATTCTGCAGCCGCTTCAACAGAATGTGCTGCTTCCGCCGCCGCAATTAAGAGTTTGCTGGGCATACAACCTACACGGGCACATGTTGTTCCGTAAGTGCCTCCTTCGATGAGCACGAGGTTTTCGGTATGATTTTGTGCCGCACGAAAAGCGGGAAGTCCTGCCGATCCCGCACCTATGATAGCGACATCTACTTGAAGAATGGATTTTTGCGAATTATTCAAGAAGTCCTTTATTGATTAAGGTTTCGATTTTGTGATTGACTTGATTCCGACGTGTTTTATAACTAAAATGCAAAAAAATTAAAAACGGTCTCGTCTAGAAATTGACTATTCAATTTTTGAATCAATTAACAGTCGGTTAAATGAAGCATATCTTTCAATTCGTTTTAACCTGAACGTTGTTACTGTTACAAGGTGAATCATTGTTTTTTGAATCTTTGACTTAATTATCTTAAAAAACTGTGAAATACAAATTTTTAAGATTTGCTGCACATACACGTAAGAACGAGCGTTATCAACAATTAATGCTGGTTTTGACTGCATTGAGGCATCCTGTAATGTTGCCGGCAGTATATATTTTTTTCCTTATCCTTTTACTGACTCTACCCGAAAAAACTCCACCTCCGTATTTTCCTAATTATTACCTTCCTATGGAAATGAAACGGGAGGTTTTACCATCTATTTCAGACAAAATGGTTGGCCTCGATTCTCCTACAATAACAGGCAAGCCTTTAGCTATTCGGCAACTTACTAAAAATATGAGCTCTATTCAATTATTGCAGAGCGCAAGAAAAAATCATAAATCTTACTTGGACAAGAAGAAGTATAAACACTTCAATGCAAGTATGCGCAGAATTTTCTTGACCGTTATGCAGTACGAATCAATCAGCAGAATGCGTTTCAATCGCGGAACAGGACGATTGGTATCTCAAAGAGATTTAGAAGGTCTGGCAGACTATTTCGTTGACAGCCGCTGGTTTCGCGAGGCGCTTAAGAAATTTTCATCAATTGAGGCATACGGATTTTCAGAGGAACATCTGTTCCGTGTTTTAATTTCAATTCAAGCTGCGGCACATTTTTTTGAAGTACCATACCCTGCCCTTTTTTGTTTGTTTTTTCAAGAATCAAAATTTGACTTCATGGCAAACAGCGCAACGGGCGCAAAAGGAATTGGTCAACTCACCACCATTGCGTTACGTGAAGTACGGCGTTTACGGAATTCTTTGAAAAAAGAAGCATTATTACAGAGGACAGCATTTCATCTGAATCAAGTTTATACAGACCCTCAAATCCAAATTTGGCTACAAAACCTCGGTTACAATATTGAGTTACCTAAAATTTTACCTATTCCGGAAAATATTGAATTCACACGAATTAACTCTGCTTTCATGCGGAAAGTCGGCAAAGAACTGGTCAAAGATGGTCAGGCTTATGGAAAAAACATCAGCTTGCTTTGGTTTCTCAGCAGAAAAATTAGACGTGGTCGAATTCTTTCCAAACGTTATGCCCATATGCACAAAGTTTTTACACAGATGCTGGCAGATCAATATGCAATATCACCCGCGAGCACCTATAACATTGAAACAAATGTGCTAGTTTCCACACTGCTCTTCACAAACTATTACCGCTACAAATGGCGTTCAAAAAAAGATATATTTGAGCTGTCTGCGGAAGTAAGGGTTATCCTGGCAGCAGCCGCATATAATCACGGACAGACGGGAATGCGTCGTTTTTTGATAAATCTAAAACATGAATTCCCCATGCTGGATTTTAAAGTACTTTCTGCAAAAAAAATGAGGGTGCTGTTCACCACCCGTAGACTTTCGCGGGCACTGCAACGCCCTTTTCAAAAAATCCGCGAAGCCTCAAGACATGTCCGGCATATTATGAATTGTTCAGAAAAAAGTCAGTTATTACTCTGATAATACAGCAAATCACACCATCCATTCCTTAACGATATCCGGCAGCTTGCATTTGAAACAACTCTGAGTACTGTCCGCCGGAAGCTAATAATTCTTCATGCGTTCCGTGTTCCAACAACTTTCCTTCATGTAAAACTACAATTCTGTCGGCCATGCGTACAGTGGAGAAACGATGAGAAATCAAAACCGCGCACTTGTCATGGGTTAATTCAACAAAACGCCTGAAGACTTCGTGTTCAGCTCGCGCGTCCAAAGCTGCCGTGGGTTCATCCAAAATCAACAATTGCGCGTCACGCATATAGGCCCGTGCAATTGCGATTTTTTGCCATTCTCCTCCGGATAAATTTGTACCTTGTTTGAACCAACGTCCGATCATTTGCTGATAACCGTCCGGCAGCTTTTCTATGACTGTATCAGCTAAACTACGATGCGCGGCTTCTTTGATCCGAGTCTCATTGAAACGTTCTTCAATGCGTCCAACCGCAATGTTTTCTGTAGCCGTCAGGTGATATTTAACATAATCCTGAAAAATAACACCGACCGCGTCACGCAAGCCATCCAGATCATATTCACGTAAATCATGACCCTCAAGCAATATTCTGCCCTCGTCGGGATCATAGAGCCGCGTCAGCAGTTTTACAAGTGTGGTCTTGCCTGCTCCATTTTCACCAACCAGAGCCAGTTTTTCGCCAGGATGTAAAGTGAAAGAAATATCACTCAATACCCATTTTTCCATTTGCGGATAACGGAAACTCACTTTCTCAAAAGTAAAACCTTCACTAATCGTTTCCGGAAAAGGCAGGGCCTTAGCCTTAGATTTTATTTTTGGTTCCATTTCAAGAAAATCAAAGAGATCGCGTAAATAAAGCGCGCTATCGGCAATACTGGAAAAACGGATCAAGATTGATTCCATCAAGGAACGTAAACGCAAAAATGAACCGGACAGAAAGATCAAATCGCCCAGCGTCAAGTCTCCGTTTACCGTACGAAAAATAATTACTACATAAGCCGTGTAATATCCTAAACTGCCAAGCATTGAAAGCAATCCGCCCCATGAAGCACGTCGAACAGCAAGATTTCGGTTTACTTGGTAATATTCTCCTGCTAACTTTCGGTAGCGCTCCCCAAAAAAATTTGAAAGTCCAAATATCTTAACTTCCTTTGCCGTTTCATCACTTGCACCCGCAAATCGTAAATAATCCAGTTCACGGCGTTCCTCCGTCCAGCCGTACATCAAAGAGTAACTTTGACTGTTGAAATGCGTTTCTCCCAAAAAAGCTGGTATCAGAGTTATGGCCAGCAACAGCAAAAGCCAGGCATTGAAAGTGATAAGTGCCGCTGCTAAAAATAATACGGTGATTGCGTCCTGAAGTTGTGTCAATGCCTGTGACATCAATAAAATACGGCTGGACGCTTGACGGCGGGCGCGTTCAAGTTTATCATAAAAATCAGCATCTTCGAAACATTCCAAATCGAGCCGTGATGCTTGATTCATCAAGCGTAAAGAAATTTCGTGTGAAACCAAATCGCCGAGCAAACTATCAACCAAAGCAATTCCACGTCCCAACAAATCTGAAAATACCGCCAGTCCGAGTTCGACCAAAACTAAAGTCAGCAAAAACGACATCTCCGAATTTTCAACCGCGTTTTCACCGGACACGACTGAAATCCGGACAATTTCATCGATGATAAGTTTACCAACATAAAGCATCGTGAGTGGCAATGAAGCGCGGAGTACACGCAGCAGGATATTCATTGCTGCTAACCAGCGGTCACAACTCCAAATAAGACTGAAAAATTCGGGTAAATTTTTGAGTGCGCCAAGACGTTCACGAAAATCTAAATCAAGAGCGGGTCCATGTGGCCCGGAAGTGCTTTTTCGACGTTGTTGCATTGAGCTTATGTGAGTTCAGTGGAAATCCTTCAAAGCAAAGAATTTTCCGAAATTAGTAAAAATAATTTTGCTGTTTTATTGCAGTATATATTAGCACAAACAGCTCAGCATTTCAGATTGAAATTGCAACTATCCGCTTTTACATACTAAAATAGCACCTTTTAGTTTCATTTTATTTACAGGTTTTTCAGATGACAAAAACAAATCACCGCGCAGCCTTTGCTTGGGCTGACCCAATGTTGTTTAATGAACAACTTAATGAAGAAGAACGTTTAATCAGAGACACAGCCCGCGACTTTAGTCAGGACAAATTAATGCCCAGAGTCTTGGAAGCAAACCGCAATGAGGTTTTTGACCGTGAGATCATGAACGAATTCGGAGATTTCGGATTTTTAGGTTCAACCATACCTGAAGAATATGGAGGAGTTGGAGCAAGTTATGTTTCTTACGGCTTAATTGCCCGTGAAGTGGAGCGTGTGGATTCCGGATACCGTTCTGCCATGAGTGTGCAGTCCAGTTTGGTGATGTATCCAATTTATGCATATGGCAGCGAAAATCAGCGCAAAAAATACCTACCTAAACTTGCAAGCGCCGAATGGATCGGCTGTTTTGGTTTAACCGAACCCAATCACGGTTCTGATCCGGGAAGTATGGAAACACGTGCCCGGAAAGTTGATGGCGGATTTCAACTGACCGGAAATAAAATGTGGATCACAAACTCACCGATTGCGGATGTTTTTGTAATTTGGGCCAAAAATGATGAAGGCATCATTCGCGGTTATATTTTGGAAAAAGGCATGCAGGGACTCAGCACGCCAAAAATCGTGGGAAAAATGTCACTGCGCACTTCGATTACCGGTGAAATTGTAATGGACAATGTCTTTGTGCCGGATGAAAACGAATTTCCTAATGTTTCCGGACTCAAAGGCCCGTTCGGCTGTTTGAACCGGGCGCGTTTCGGAATTGCCTGGGGAACGCTTGGTGCCGCGGAATTTTGCTGGATGCAGGCTCGTCAATACACTCTGGACAGGATTCAGTTTGGACGTCCTCTGGCGGCAAACCAGTTAATACAAAAAAAACTGGCCGACATGCAAACAGAAATAACTTTGGGTCTGCAGGGAGTTTTGCAAATGGGACGTTTGATGGATGAAGGCAAATGCGCGCCGGAATTGGTTTCTTTGATGAAACGTAACAACTGCGGAAAAGCTTTAGACATAGCACGCACTTCACGTGACATGCACGGTGGAAACGGAATCTCGGATGAATTTCATGTCATCCGTCATGTGATGAATCTGGAAACAGTTAATACTTATGAAGGCACCCATGACGTTCACGCATTGATTCTTGGACGTGCGCAAACCGGAATTCAGGCTTTTTGTTAAATTATAATTATTTGGCTGATGTTAGCTTTATTGTCTAATTTTCTACATAGTGTAACTTCATGCAAGAAATGCTAATTCAAGCAGAACCACTTAAAAAATTAGTCTCGGCCATCCTCACAAAAGGCGGTAGCAGCAACGAAGAAGCGCAGGTTGTGGCCGACCATCTGGTTCGTGCCAATTTAGCAGGGCACGACAGTCATGGAGTCGGGATGCTTCCGTTTTATATACGGATGCTGCAGGCGGATTTGCTGAAGCCCAACCAAAAACCGGAACTTTTCAAGAGCGACGGATCAATTCTCATGTTTGACGGTCAACGCGGTTACGGGCAGTCCGTTGGTAAAATGGCCATGGAACAGGCTATTGAGAAATGCCGCGAATCCGGATTAGTTTTGATGACTCTCCGGAACACACACCACCTCGGACGCATCGGGACCTACGGAGAACAGAGCATTGCCGCCGGAATGGTTTCACTGCATTTTGTGAACGTAACCGATCATCCACCGCTGGTCGCGCCTTTTCGTGGTTCAGACGCCCGTTTCTCAACAAATCCGATTTGCCTCGCCATGCCCGGAACCGAAAAACAACCCCCGGTTTTACTTGACATGGCAACCAGCCGCATCGCACTCGGAAAAGCACGGGTTGCTTTTAACAAAGGCGAAACCCTTAAAGATGGCTTGGTTATCGACCACAAAGGACAGCCCAGCAACGATCCCGGTGTGATGGCGGGTTACTGCTTTCCGGAACGAAACGACAACCCACCGCTCGGCGCACTGACTCCACTTGGTGAATACAAAGGTTACGGACTGGCTTTGTTTTCCGAATTGCTTGGTGGAATGCTCAGCGGCGGCGGAACCATTCAGCCTGAACACCCACGCCAAAACAGTATCATCAACAACATGTTCACCCTCGTAATTGATCCTGCCAGATTAGTGGATGTGTCCTGGATGCAGCATGAAGTAGAAGCAATAGTCGCACACGCCAAAGCATCTCCGCCAGTCAATTCGGATGAACCAGTTTTGGTCGCCGGAGATCCGGAACGTATTTCCAAAAAAGAACGCTTGTCCCAAGGGATTCCAATTGATGATGCCACTTGGGAGCAAATTCTTGAAGGTGGTGAAACGTTGGGGCTTACCAGGGAAGTTATGATGAAGTTCAATTAATTTAACCTTCAGTCGTCATTGTTCTGAAGAGGCAAATTTCTTTGCGTCAATACAATAATTATGATAGTATGACGTATTGCAATACTAAAGGAGAAAAATGAGCGTCGCAAAAGTAGCCATCACAATTGATCAAAATCTGCTGAAAAGGCTGGATTATTTAGTCAAAACAAATATTTTCACGAATCGCAGCAAAGCGATTCAAGAAGCCGTCGCAGACAAATTGGCAAGCATGGAACGTAGTCGTCTTGCACGAGAGTGTGCAAAACTGGACTCAGGTTTTGAACAGGAAATTGTGGAAGAAGGGATGCAAGTTGAGTTAGAATCATGGCCAGAATATTAATTCGTGCTTCACGTGGAGATATTTTTTGGGCAGACTTAAATCCAACTCAGGGACATGAACAATCCGGATTGCGTCCGGTTTTGATACTAAGTCAAGATGTTTTTAATGAGCGTTCAAGAACTGTCATTGCAGTTGCGTTGACCAGCAAATTACAACGTGCCGGTTTTCCTTTGACTTTGGAATTGAACAGTACTAAACTCCCAAAAAAATCCTGGGTAAAAATCAGTCAGATTCGCACATTTTCAGTGCAAAGACTCACGAAAAAAATTGGCACGGCCTTACCTGAAGAACTTGATATGGTTATTGAAGGATTAAACGAAATCATTGGCAGATAAGTAAATGAACTCTCCCCAACCAAGAAATCAAACAATCACCCTCCAAAATCATGTTCGTTTTGTCACCGCAACAAGTTTGTTTGACGGACACGATGCCGCAATCAACATCATGCGCCGAATCATGCAGTCGCTGGGCGCAGAAGTGATTCACCTCGGCCATGATCGAGGTGTTGAGGAAATCGTCAATGTCGCCATTCAGGAAGACGCGCAGGGTATTGCGGTCAGTTCTTATCAAGGCGGACACATGGAATATTTCCGTTACATGGTGGACTTGCTCCGTGAAAAGGGAGCCGGACATATTAAAGTTTTTGCAGGCGGCGGCGGCGTGATTATTCCTTCAGAGATTAAGGAATTGATGGAATATGGAGTTGAGCGTGTTTACTCGCCGGAAGACGGGCGGGAACTTGGTTTGGTGGGCATGATTGCCGATATGCTCGAACGTGCTGATTTTCCGGTTTTGGCTGAAAATTTTAAACCGGAACTTGAAAACCTTTCTCCAGACAATGTCCAGCGGATTGCAAATAGTTTGACTTGGATTGAGCAAAATACTGAAAGTCCGGAAGTCGCAAACAATGTTTTGGCGCAACATCCCATTGCAGATGTTCCGGTTATCGGTTTGACTGGAACCGGAGGCGCGGGCAAGTCGTGTCTCATGGATGAACTGGTGCGGAGTTTTCTGGAAGAATTTACGGAGAAGCGGATTGCGATCGTTTCAGTTGACCCCTCCAAACGAAAAACCGGCGGAGCGTTGCTTGGCGACAGGATGCGTATGAATGCCATCCAGGACTCACGCGTTTTCATGCGCTCACTGGCTACTCGACGTTCGCATTTGGCAACTACCGCTGCCTTGGGCGAAACAGTGCGTTTGCTGAAAATATCCGGTTTTGATTTAATTTTGGTGGAAACTGCGGGCATCGGACAAAGCGATTCTGAAATTTCCGACTTTGTTGATTTGAGCGTTTACGTAATGACACCGGAATTTGGAGCGGCAACTCAACTGGAAAAGATTGATATGATTGATTTTGCTGACTGTATTGTGATCAACAAATTCGACAAACCAGGAGCGGAGGATGCACTGCTCTCAGTACGTAAACAATATCGGCGCAGTCACCTTGAGTTCGAATCCGATCCGGAAACAATTCCGGTTTTTGGTGTAGTCGCAAACCGTTTCAACGACAGCGGCACCACTTGGTTTTATCATCAATTGATTGAAATATTGATTGAGAAAAAATCGTTGACGTGGACACGAAATCACGATGCTGAATTTGCTGTTTCCAAAATGACGGAGTTGATTCCAGCGGACCGCAAAGAATATTTGCGGCAAATCGCAGCCAGCGTCCGTAACTACAAAAAAGAAGTCCGAAATAACTCCGTCCTCGCGGCGGAATGCGGGCAACTGTACGGTACAATACAACAAATGAACGGGGATGTCAGCGGTGTCGCCGAGTTGCTTTCGACAGAAATTGCGGAAACGTTGCGGCCGATTGCCGAACTTTATAACGAAAAACTTAACAAACTTCCGGAATCCCTGCGTCAACAACTGAATGAATTTCACGGAAATCGAAAAGCATATCTGGACGATAATTTTAGCTTTGATGTACGCGGTAAAGCGCTTGAAATTTCAAATCACAGCATCAGTCTTTCCGGACTCAAAATTCCAAAAATTTCCACTCCGAAATTTAACGACTGGGGTGAAATAACAAACTGGTTGGGTTTGGAAAATTTTCCCGGAAGTTTTCCTTTCACTGCCGGAGTTTTTCCGTTTAAGCGTGAAGGCGAAGATCCGACCCGCATGTTTGCCGGAGAAGGAATCGCGGAACGTACAAATCAGCGCTTTCATTTGCTGGCGCAAGGACAGCCCGCAACACGCCTGAGTACCGCGTTTGACTCGGTTACGCTTTACGGTGCGAATCCGCATCCACGTCCGGACATTTACGGAAAGATCGGCAATGCCGGAGTTTCGATTTGTACTGTTGATGACGCAAAAAGGCTTTATTCCGGATTCGATTTACTAACACCGAACACTTCCGTTTCGATGACCATCAACGGACCCGCGCCGGTCATACTGGCTTTTTTCATGAATGCGGCCGTGGATCAACAAATTGAAAAACATTTGCGAGAAAACGGACTTTTGGAAGAGGCGCGGAAAACACTCCGTAAACGCTTTAAAAAACAAGGACTTCCGGCTCCGGAGTATCGAATGAAACGTCCGGATAATCACGATGGATTCGGATTGGATCTACTGGGAATGTCCGGAAAACATTTTGTGGACGCGGAAACTTACGCAACGATTAAATCCGCTGTTTTGAATAATATCCGCGGAACCGTTCAAGCTGATATTTTGAAGGAAGATCAGGCACAGAACACCTGTATTTTTTCAACTAATTTTGCCCTCCGAATGATGGGCGACATGCAGGAATTCTTCACCGCAAATGATATCCGCAATTTTTATTCAGTCAGCATTTCCGGATACCACATTGCAGAAGCCGGAGCAAATCCGATCAGTCAAGTCGCTTTCACACTGGCCAACGGTTTCACCCTGATTGAATACTACTTGGCACGCGGTTTGTCGATTGACGAATTTGCGCGTAATTTGAGTTTCTTTTTCAGCAACGGAATGGATCCGGAATATGCTGTGATTGGCAGAGTTGCGCGCCGGATTTTTGCCGTGGCACTGCGTGACTTGTACGGTGCAAATGAACGTTCGCAAAAACTGAAATATCATATTCAAACATCCGGAAGATCACTGCATGCCATGGAGATTGATTTCAATGACATCCGGACGACTCTGCAGGCTCTGTACGCCATTTACGATAATTGCAATTCACTCCACACCAACGCTTACGACGAAGCAATCACCACGCCTACAACAGAATCAGTACGACGTGCCCTGGCGATTCAACTCATCATCAATCGAGAGTTGGGACAAGCCTCAAATCAGAATCCATTGCAGGGCAGTTTTCTGATTGAGGAAATGACTGATTTGGTTGAAGAAGCGATCTTGTCCGAATTTATACGAATTTCAGACCGCGGCGGAGTTTTAGGTGCGATGGAAACGATGTATCAGCGAAATAAAATTCAAGAGGAATCACTCTATTATGAAACACTCAAGCATTCCGGAGAGTTGCCGATCATGGGCGTAAACACTTTTCTCAATCCGAATCCACCCAAAGAGGAAACTGAAATTGAACTGGCGCGTTCCACCGAAGAAGAAAAGTCTATGCAGATTCGTGATTTGGCAAAGTTCCACCAATTCCACGCCGCTGAACAGGACGTCATGATGGAACGTCTTAGTCATGCTGCTTTGAATAACAGTAATCTTTTTGAGGTGTTGATGGATGCGGTGCAAGTCTGTTCGCTGGGTCAAATCACTCAGCAGCTATACCACCTCGGTGGACAGTATCGACGCAATATGTGAGCCGTGGGGGAATTTTTATAATTATCCCATTGAGCGGGATCATTTGACTCAGGCTTGAATGTTGACCAGTTTTAGAAAATTTTCCTCGGGGTTTTATGCATTCATTTTCGAGAATGACCCCCACAAAAAACTAATCAAGAAAAAGAAAACATCCTGCAAAAATCAGTATCAGCGCACCTCACAGATTTGATTCAGTTCCGTCAATGAAATTGCTCCTTGACGCAAAACTTCAAATGTTTCGCACTGACAATTTACGATAGTCGAGGGCTGAAATTCCGTCAATTCTCCTCCATCAATTATCAGCTCAAGCTGATTTTTCAACTGAACACTAACCGCATTTGCAGAAGAACATTCCGGCATACCGGCGAGGTTGGCGCTAGTTCCTATGAGCGGACAATTCCCCAATTCAATTAACCGTTGTGCGACAGGAGAACTGCTGTAACGCACGGCCAAAGTTTGATCAGCATTTCGGAGGTGTTTCGGCAGTTGCGGATTTTCTGCTAAAATCAAGGTCAACGGCCCCGGCCAAAACGCAGCCATCAAATCATTTATCCGCGAATCGTTCCACAAACAAAGACGAGGCAGCCATTCCGGAGTTAAAAGTACAAGCAGCGGCTTTTTCCGGGAGCGCTGCTTGATGCTGTAAACTCGCTCAACCACATTGTTTGAAAGCGCGTTTCCACCCAATCCATAAAACGTTTCTGTCGGAAACGCCAGAACCTTATTGTTGGCCAATGCAGCTGAGACCGTGCTTTCAGCTTTTTTAGAAAAAGGAAAATCTACCAGATCGGCCTTCTCCGCGACAATATCGTTTTGGGAGGTTTTATTCATTCACCGCCCTTTCTATGATGCTGACGCCATGTGGCTCTCTCCAGAAGCAATTCTGTTCATCTTCCGTCTATCCATTCAGACAGATGATTAACCCTTCCAGGTAATATTTGAGATACACGAAAAGAGGTGAGTACGAGATGATTACGTGAATCAAGCGAGATTGGCGGGAGGAATTTACCCTGCCAGTTATTTATATTTTCCGCCGCAAATATTGCTTTTTGTCTGGTCAATCCGCGTCCGGAACGTCGCAAAACTTCAACCATCAATTCCGCAACTGCATGGCCATAGAGAGTCCAACGACTGGCAGTCATGCTGGGGGCGTAGCTGTTAAGCACTTGCAAATGTAATTTATTGCCGGGATGATCATTTTCAACTGTCAGAGGATATGCAGTCAAAACTCTTACACGCGCTGATACAGAGTCGTTCAGCCATTTTGGTAGTCTACTGTCCGCAAGAGCGTGTCCTGTAAAAACTGGAAAATTTATGTTTGGAGATGCTTTTAATAAATCCATCAGATCACTAAAATTTCCCAAAGCAACCAGCAAATCAGGTTGACGCTCAATGATTAGCTCCCATTCTGCAGACAACCTTCCGGTTTTTCCTGGTAACAACTTTGCGGAAACTCCAAACAATTCATTAGTCAAAGCTTTAACCGCTCTCACATACACGGGTTTTTCCGCATACCAGATTATCAGTTCCGCACCCGCATGATTTTCTGTCAGATATTTTCCCAAAACTCGCGCCTCAGTATCCGCGGTCGGCATAAAACCGAACACACTCGCGCGAATGGGCTGTGTCCATTCCGGAAGATTGGAGCCGACAAAAAAACTTGTCATTCCCTGCTGTTTTAACAAAGGATAAACCGCGTGATGAGTTTTGCCGCCGATACCGCTAAAAATTGCGAAAATATTATTTTTTACTGTCAATTCCGCAATTTTTCGAGCAGCCATTTTCGGTTTCAATTGATCATCAACTATTTTCAAATCAATGAAACGACCGTGCACTCCACCTTGATCATTGACATATTTGAAATATGCCTGAGCGCTTTTGCCAATATCAGCATATTCTTGCGCCGGTCCGCTTAAGGGCTGGTGAGAGGCTAAAACAACACTTCTTGGCTCTACTCCCGTTTCCGCAAAACAGAAAGAAGTAAATGGAAAAAACAAAAATAAAATATTTGTCAGACAAATCAGCCTCACTTTTTTTCTAAGCAGAATATTTGTCATTAATTTGCTTTCATTTCAAAATAATGGAGCGGCACCCAGCTCTGACAATTGCTGTTGGAGTCCTGTAAAACGTCTCATTGTGCCTTCATTTTCAACTGCCATTCTGATTGCAGATTCTGTTCCGATCAAAACAACCAGTTGTTTCCCACGTGTGATTGCCGTGTAGAGTAAATTTCGCTGCAGCATCATGTAATGATGTGTAGTAAGCGGCAAAATCACTGCCGCATACTCGCTTCCCTGAGATTTGTGAACCGTTATCGCATAAGCCAGAGATAATTGGTCTAACTCCTTTGCCTTATAATGTACAATTTCCTGTTCAAATTGAACATGCAGTTCTTTGGTTTTCGGATCACAATTAACAATTCGTCCAAGATCGCCGTTGAAAACTTGCTTCTCATAATCATTTTGCTGCTGCATCACTTTGTCTCCGATCCGGAACAACTGTTCACGATGTTCTAGACTGATTCCTGCAGGATTCATTTTTTCCTGAAGTTTCCGATTCAGATGTAATGATCCGGTAACTCCACGGTGCATCGGTGTCAGCACCTGAATTTCCAGCATTGGATCAAGTTCGAAACGCTGAGGAATCCGCTCGGTACTCATCAGTAAAATTTTTTCAACAATTTTTTCCGGATTTGATTCTTTGATAAAGTAGAAATCCAGCAGTTCTTTTTCGGCATTATCTTTCTGAATTAAGCGGCTAAAATCAGGGACTTCACCTCGACGAACTTTATGAGCATTGACTGTGATAAAACTGTCTGCCGCCTGACGAAAAATGTGATCGAGACGCACAACAGGAATTGTTCCGGACTCGATCAAATCCAATAAAACAGCTCCCGCTCCAACCGAAGGTAACTGATCAACATCACCGACGAGGATTAATCTGGACGCTGAAGGAACCGCCTCCAGAAAATGGTCCATCAGCGTGGTATCGATCATTGAAGTTTCATCAAGGATCAGCAATTCCTGGTCCAGCGGATTTTCCCGGTCACGCTGAAAACCCATGTTGCTTGCTTCCAGTAAACGATGAATTGTCGATGCAGCGGCACCAGTGGTTTCAGTAATGCGTTTAGCGGCACGTCCGGTAGGCGCAGCAAGTCCGATTGACGGTATTCTGGGACGCATCAGCCCAAGCATAAAGCGCACAATGGTTGTTTTTCCGGTTCCAGGACCACCGGTGATAATTAGCACTTTATGCTGCAAGGCGGCTTCCACAGCCTCTTTTTGGACAGGATCAAGTTTCAAACCAACTTTTCTCTCCTGCTCTTCAATCAGAGAAAATTCTCCTTCAAAATTCGTATAGGCTTCACTGTTAAGAATTCGATATATATTTTCCGCAATCCGCCGTTCTGCTAAATACAAACGCGGTCTGGAAATCAATTCTTGCTCAATACCGCTTGCATCTTTGATTTTCTCACTATTCAGCAAACGATCTTCAAGCAACTGCACGATTGATGACTCCAGCATTGTCGAATCAATATCAAGTTCCTGCGTGGTTTTTTCGAGCAAAGGAGGACGCGGAAAACAGGTGTGACCATTTTGTGCCTGTTGATCGAGCATGTAGAGCAATCCTGCGGCAGCACGATGCGGAGAATTTTTATCAAATCCGAGATTGCGGGCAATCCCATCTGCGGTAATAAAACCGATTCCCGGAATATCTGTCAATTGATACGGATTGGCTTTGATCAATGGAATACTGTTCAAGCCATTTTTAGCAAAAATACGTTGTGCGTATGCGTGTGAAATTCCAACACCACGTAAAAATGTCATTACATCACGGAGACCTCTCTGATCATCCCAGGCCGCGAGTAAAGATTTTTGCTGTTTCCGGCCTACACCTTTAACTTTCGACAATAATTTCGGTGAATTATCTATAATTTTGAATGTATCTTTTCCGAACTTGTTTACGATGCGCTTTGCCGTTTTTTCTCCAACACCCTTAAAAATCTCAGAAGAAAGGTAGCGTACCATTCCTTCAGTGGAGGTTGGTTCTACTGGCATAAATTCACGAATCGAAAATTGACGGCCGTAAATTTTGTGATTCTCCCAGAAGCCTTTCAATCGTAAAGTTTCATGCTCATGTGTATTGAAAACTATGCCTTTAACAGTAATAGGCCGGATGGAATTTTCTATGAGAAAAGTGCCGATCAAAAATCCGTTTTCAGGATTGCTGTACACAATTTTTTCCAGAGTGCCGACTAAGCTGACATCGTCTTCGGCCATTTTTTTTCAGGAAGTTTAATAATTAAATCGTGTCTAATTAGGAGGAGAATAAAAAGGAGAGCGGATCATTTGCAGTAAATCGAAACGCCATTTCCCACCTTCCTTGAGCAGCAAAAAAGATTGCTGCTTTGTGAACTGCAAATCAAAATTACTTTTATGTCGAAAAACGATAGTTGCATTCACATAAAGTAATGTTCGGTAACGATATGATATTTCAGGTTTTTTATCAACAACCAAGCCTACTGGAACCCAGTTCAATTCGACCATCCGTGTCGCAAATTCCTCAATAGCAATTTGCTCTTTGGACTGTTTTTTGCCGTACTTGTACAATTCAAAATAGCGTTCCTCCTGCCAGAGTTGCAGAAAGTTTTGGAAAACAAGCTTGGTTTCTTTACGAATTGCTTCCAGTTCAGCAGGTGTGGGCTGACGCGCAATTGCTTCCGGCACAACTGAAAATAAATTTAGTCCACAGAACAAAAGAAGCAGCCAAAATATCTTCTGTTTCGGAAATATAAATTTTATCAAATTTACTGGTTTAAAATTCATGCTGCGCTGCGGTGCATGTGCAAACAGAGTGATTCAATCGCGAGCGACTTATTTGCGTTAAGTTCAATTACTCTTCTTGATTGGGCAATTCGTCCAAAGATGTCATAAATTTGCTTTTGCTTAAAATGATCTGCAGATTTTCTCAACGCATTTATGCGGCTTTCCTCAAAAATAACAGTCCGGTTTATCAGTTTTTCTTCCGGAAGACCGTGATGCAGCCAGGTTAAATCACGGAACCATGTTTCGAGAAAATCAAGCAGCAAACTCCACTCTTCATTTTTAGATTTACCCCATGTTTCACAAGTACGCAGCATTTCTTCCAACGTTGCCGCAGAAAAAGTAGTCAACCAGCGGATCGCGGTTTTCTGAACAATTTCCATGATTTCAAGACGTGAGGCAAGATTTCCATTTACACTTCCCATGCTGAAGGCGCTCAACAGTTGAATACGTTCAGTTGTGAGGTCTGTGGTTTGCCGCAAAATACGTGCTGAAATTTCTGCAGACAATGGTCGAAAGCGAATTTGCTGGCAGCGTGAAACAATCGTTTCCGGCAACTGTTGTGATGATTCTGCAATTAAAATCAGTAAGGTATGCGGCGCCGGTTCCTCCAATGTTTTCAAAAACGCATTGGCTGCTTCACGCCCTAAATGCTGTGCTCCATCAAGAATCATCACACGTTTTTTTGCCTGATCCGGATGGAGATGAAGCCAGTTCAATGATTTCCGGATTTGATCTATTTTGATAAACTTTCCGTCCGGAATCAATACCTGATAATCCAGAAAGTTTTGTTCAGCAATTTGAAGACAAAAATCACATTCTCCGCAGGCATCTTCTCCATTTTTTCTGCAATTAAGTTTTTGTGCAAGAGCAACAGCAGTTTTGAATTTACCGATATTTGCCTGACCTGTGAACAACCACGCATGCGGCATCCTTTCTCTGTGAACTGCTTGGTTCAGTAACTCAATTGCTTTCTCTTGTCCGTAAATATCTCGAAAAGGCATTGTTAAATCAGGAGCTTAAAAGTGGAGAAAAGTTTACATTAAAAGCAAAACCGAGATAAATGGCAATTCCGATGATGTCACTGGTCGTCGTGATAAATGGGCCTGTCGCCAAGGCAGGATCGATATTCATGCGTTTAAGGATAATCGGAATTGTAGAACCGACCGTTGCTGCAAAACAAACCACAATCAACAATGAGACGCCGGATGTAATGGCTCTTCCTAAATCATTTGTCAGATACCACGACATACCTGCCAGAATTAATGAACAAACTATTCCATTCAAAACAGCTACCCTTAACTCTTTCCACAGACGAACAATCATATCAGAAGTATGTATCGCGCCTGTAGCAAGTCCGCGTACAACAATTGAAGATGACTGAATACCGATACTTCCGCCAAGTGCCGCCACAAGTGGAATGAAATACGTTACATCCGGAAGCGAAATTAAAGCATCTTCATAATGACTCATCACAATCGCAGTCAAAAAACCACCAAACAGACCAACCAGCAACCAGGGCAACCTGTCGCCAGAAGCACGCAAAACGGATGTTTCAGTAACTTCTTCAGCGCCCGTTCCGGCAATATGCCCTAAATCTTCATTATGTTCTTCAACAATTACGTCCACTAAATCATCCAGAGTAACACGACCTATTAAACGTAAATGATTGTCTATTACCGGAACCACGACCAAATCGTACTCCTGTGCAATTCGCGCTACTTCTTCCTGATCCAAATCCTGGTCAACAGCTACTACTTCAGGATTCATCAAATTTTCGATTAAAGAGTTCCGTTCCGCCAATAATAGTTCTGTCGTTCCAATTGTACCAATCAAGTGATCATATTCATCGACAACATAAGCAGTATAAAATAATTCGAAACCCTTCTTTTTAATAAATTTTTGAATTTCTTTGATGGCGGCAGCAACAGTTTGGTCTTTCCTTATGGCTACGACATAAGGTGTCATCAACCCACCGGCGCTTTCCTCATCATATTGCAGCAGATTCGTCAGCTCTTCCCGATCTTTTTCCGGAAGTCTCTCCAGCAGAGCATCAGCATCATCGTCATCCAGGAGACCAACAAAGTCTGCCGCGTCATCCTGAGGCATGTCCTCGATTGCGTCACTCAAACGATCCGGAGACATTTTTTTAATAATGTCTCCTAGAATAGACGGTGATCCCTGCAAATTGTTTAGCACCTCAGAAGACGTTTCTCGGTCGAGATTTTCCAGCACTACCAACTGATGTTGCAGTTTTAACTGTAGCAGAATATTGGCAATCTCAACCGGTTTAAGCGGTTCAAAAACACTATTCAGCAATTCTGTTCGCTCCGTGCTGATTAGTTTTTTGACCAACTTATGGTATTGTGTATCGCGACTTTTATTCATTTTCATTCTTCAATAAAATCAACTTTTTCCGCACTTACTTTAGAGTTTTCCAATTCTGCACCAGATCCACCAGCAGTTTAACGCCAACTCCTGTTGCGCCACTGTTTGGTTGGTAACCGATGTGTTTTACGTTCCATGAAGTGCCCGCAATATCGAGATGGACCCAAGGAGTTTCATCAATAAAATGCTCTAAAAATAGTCCTCCTACAATTGTTCCGGAATCACCTCCACCAATGTTTTGCAGGTCAGCGTATTTTCCTTTAATGGATTCACCGTATTCCGGAAAACTCGGTAGCTGCCAAACAAGATCACCGCTACTTTTTCCTGCCTTCCGGACTTGTTCCATCAAGTCATCATTGTTCGTAATCGCACCGGTTGTGAAATGTCCTAACGCAGTAATTACCGCACCGGTAAGAGTTGCCAGGTCAATCACTGCGTCAGGCTTAAACTCCTTAACAACATAACTCAAGGCATCACCAAGAATCAGTCTCCCTTCTGCATCAGTATTTAGAATTTCAACCCGCTTTCCGTTGTGCGCTGTAACAATGTCTCCCGGACGCTGAGCTTCGCCACCAGGAAGATTTTCGGTAGTTGGAATGACTGCGATAATATTTAGTTTTGGGTTAACTTGGCCAATGATTTTCATGGCACCTAAAACAGCGGCAGCACCACACATATCAAACTTCATTTCATCCATATTTTTTCCAGGTTTGAGTGAAATCCCCCCTGAATCAAATGTTACTCCTTTTCCGACAAGAGCAATTGTTTGTGTGGCTTTTTGGTGATTATACTCCAAAACAATAAGTTTTGCCGGTTCCCGTGAACCTTGTGAAACGCCTAGTAACATACCCATACCAAGCTTTTTCATCTCCTTTTCTTCCAAGACAGTGCATTCCATTTTGTGCAGCTTCGCAATTTTTTTGGCCTCCGCAGCTAAATCTTTAGGTTTCAAATCATTTGCCGGTGTATTGCCTAAAGTACGAGCCAAATTTGTTCCATCGGCACGTATTTTTCCATTTTTTATTCCCTTCAAAGTAGTCAGTTTTTCAGGATCACAGCAGATTATTTTGATCAATTTAACTTTTGATTTATTATTTTCTTGTTTTTTATATGCATTAAATTCATAAGCACCTAAGCCTAGACCTTCAACCAAAACCTGCCCCACGTCAGTTCCAGATGCCTTTTGGAGAAAGGAAGTTACAACAAATCCGACAGTGTCTGCTTTCAGAGCAGACAGCATTTTTCCTGCTTTACCTGCCGCACGCCGTAGAGTTTCAGCATCAAGTTCCTTTTTGTTACCGACTCCAATCGCCAATAATTGCGGAATTTTTGCATATCCTGAAATCAGGTGCTGGCTTTTATCTTTCTTTCCGCTAAATACTTTTAGCTTTAATGATGCACCAAGTTGCTTTTTTAACTCATCCGGAAGTTCTCTAAGTCCGCATCCATTGAGGTCTGTATCATCTGCGACAAACACCAGCAGTGCATCCAGTTTTTCGTTTTTGAGAGGAATGTTGCTGTATTCTATTTTTAGTTCCATATTTAATATCCTGCTAAGAATAATGATAGAAAAGCCGCCGCCAATTAAACGCTCGGCTTTCAAGTTTTTCAGTAATTTTAAGACTAATTAAACATACCGAGCTTGTACTGTAACAGACAAGGCTTTAGTGTAAAAGGAAGCATGTCTTTAACAAAATTCGTTGGCCCTGCGACTGCTCGACAAAATATATTCTGTATCAATTTCAAGATAGTTGAGGTGATTAAAGGCTGACCTGACGACAACCGCAAAACAAACTAGCATTAAAAAAAGAGTCATAATATTTTTAAACAAACGGTTAGCAATCTATTTTCGTCAACTAGACCAAGTTTAAATTTAAGTTGACATGTTGTACGAGAAACTATAAATTTCGTTGATGAAAAAATACCTTAAATTTATACACGATCCGGCGCCTAAAATCAACTTTTCAGGTTACTAAAAGGATCAGTACCACTTAGATCATAATTTAAAACTAAAGCGGATTTAATCAACTTTATTCTTTTCCCACCCCTTTTTCTAATCCTTGTGATTCATGTTCAGGGCTTCAAAAAAATTTAATTATTTGTTTAGTTCACTGATTTTCCTAGCCCTCTTTTTATTGCAGGGGACTCCTGAACAAGCAATTGCGGAAGAAGATGCACTTGCTTTGTCATACAACTGGATACCACAGTATTACGGAAAACTGGAAGGTAAAACGAAGCTGCTCTACACACGCAGTTTCGCACGCAGTCAGTTACGTTTTGTTGATATTGACCATGATGGAGACGATGACCTTTTTGTAGGAAAAGCAGATGGACGCATCGCTTTTTTTGTAAATCAAGGAAATTCATCGTCTCCACTTTTCAAATTAAAAACAGAAGATTTCGTTGTAATTCATGAAGGTGTGGATGAGCAAAGCAATCCAACCCAGCAAAGAACTATCCTTGATGTCGGAGAAAATGCTGCTCCGGAATTTGTAGACATAGACAATGATGGAGACTTTGATTTATTTATCGGTTCAAAAGATGGGCATATTTTTCATTACGAAAATAGAGGAAACCGGCTCAGTCCGGTTTTTTTCCGGAAAACTCCAATTTACATGGGCTTGAAATTCAAAGGCAACAGCGTTCCCCGTTTTGCGGATGTAAATGGTGACCGAGCATTTGATTTATTGGTCGGAACAAGATCCGGTAAAATTCATGTTTATTTTAATTCCGGAATGATAGACGAAGCAGTTTTTTGTCCGGAATTTAATGTTGCGGATCCACCGGATTTACGCTGCAAATATCAACCTGAACTACTTGCTGACATTGCTCCGCAGATTGATGCTGTGCCAGAATTGGTGGATTGGGATCAGGATAATGATTTGGACCTGATTGTTGGCAAATCAAATGGAAAAATAAATTATTATTTGAATAGCGGAGATCGCTTTGCGCCAAAATGGAGTTTAATATCAAAGCATTTTCAGTTTATTGATACCGGAGGCAATGTTGCTCCTACATTCCATGACCTGAATAAAGATAATTTTCCAGAATTATTTTTGGGAACATCTTCTTCGATGGTTATTTATTATGAGAACAACGACGTTCTAATAGATATGTTGCGTAAAATATCTGCCGTTCAATTAGCTAAACTAGATAAGTCCGCTTCATTTCAAAATATCCTCACACAAGCCTGCAATCAATTAAAAGGATTACCGGAATGTCTGACCACTCTTGCTGCTTCATTCGGAGTCCCGGAAGGTTCTAAGCTAGCTGGCATCGAAGAGTTGCACCCCTTTATTTTACGGCCTGATCTCAGTATTGATGCCAATCTGCTGGAAGTTTCTCTTTCTGCAGAAGATGCTGATAATAATAAAGAAAGTGAAGCAAAGTCAGAGGCTCCCGATGATAATGAAAAAGACCCTGAAAACAAAGCAATACAGGCAGATGCTGAAAACGAGGAAGGCGAAACAAAATCGGAAAATGGAATAAAAGATGAAAAAATTGAAAAACTTAAATCACAGGGAATCATAACTCGAAATCAACTTTGGTTAGCAAGCCGCAATTTTTTCAAGATAGAGAATCTTGGCGGAAGTGAACGCCATTCCTTCATCACAAGCGGCGACTGGAACAAAGATGGGCGACTCGATATTTTACTTGGCAGTCGTTCCGGAGAGATCTTTGCTTTTGAAAATAGAGCAAAGACTGGAACAAACTGGTACCCCGTCAATTTCCCTGCCCTGCAAAAAAACAAAAGAAAATTCAGTACTCCTGTTTTAACAGATATTGATGGCGATGGTGATTTAGACATAATCAGTGGAAATCAGCGTGGTAAATTAGAATGGCTACTCAATCGCGGTTCTGATAAAAAACCAAATTGGATTGTCCACGATGTAAATATTTCGCAAATTGATGTTGGTAGTTACAGCACACCTTTATTGCAGGATATGGACAGAGATGAGGACTTGGACCTGTTGGTTGGTAATAGTAAAGGCTTGATCATTTACTATGAAAACAAAGGCAGCAAAACCGCGCCGCATTTTGTTCTGCGTAACACGCGTATTTCCGGAATTCAAATGAAAGCCAACTCCGCACCTACTTTTTGGAAATGGAACGAAGACGAACACCCTGATCTTGTTGTCGGTGGTAGAGAAGGCTTTTTAAGTCTAGTCAGTCATCTTCCACCTGAAAGATCACCTGCACTGCGTGGATGGACGCTGGAGGCTGAACACTGGCAAAACATAAAAAGCATCGGCTACAGCACACCACATTTTGCTGATTTTGACGGAGACAACAAAACAGATTTAATGTTGGGTGATAAACAAGGCAATCTGCTTTATTGGAAAAATGGTGGTGTATTCAAAACAGAAGAGGCGAAGCAGAAAAATATGCTAGTTCTCTCAGAAAACACATTGGAAGTTGAAGAGGAAAAAGAAGAACAGACTGAGACTAAGATTGACTTTGACGCGCCTGTTGCCGAACAAGACCCTGTAGAAAATGAACCGATTGATCCAAAATTTGAATTTGTCAGTTCAAAGTACGGAAACCTTGAACTTGGTCGTCGTGCTTTTCCGGCATTTATGGATGTAGATGGCGACAATAATTTGGATTTAGTAGTTGGTAACAAAGCAGGCGAACTGAGATATTACCGACGTGAACAAAACTCAGTTGATGCAAAATGGACTCTGGAAGACAAAAACTTTCTGGGATATCAAGGAGGAAGAAATTCTGCACCCGTTTTTGCGGATTTGGATGGTGATGCAGATTTAGATCTGCTTGTAGGTAATCAACAAGGCAGTATTCTGTATTGGGAAAATAAAGGCAGTTTTGAGATCGCAGAATTCGTCTACAATCCTACACCGTTTATAGGTGTGACAGGCGGAAGAAACTCTGTGCCGGCCGTGCTTGACTTAAATTCCGATGGTCTAAATGATCTTATTGTTGGAAATTTTTTAGGTCAGCTCTACAAATATGTACGGACAGAAAGCAGTGCCGGATTTCGTTTCCGGCTTGAAATAAGGAAATATTTAAACCTGGACGTGGGCCTGGGTTCTGTACCTCAAATTGCAGACCTCAACAATGATCAGTTGCCGGATTTGATTATTGGTTCAGATTCCGGAAAAATAATCAGCTTTCAAATTGATCCGAAAAAGACAGGTTCAATCAGTTGGAAACCTAATCCGGAATATTTTAAAGAACTGAATTTACCTGTTGGCGGAAATCCGGTCTTTGTTGATTTGGATAATGATGGTGATTTGGATTTGATTGTTGGGAGTGAGGCAGGAACCCTGTATTACTTTCGCAACACAGGGCGCTAATCATTTCTGCATGGGGATTGTGGACAGAAAAACAAATGAGTCTTTCATGCCCACCGCTGAAACAAACTACCCAATCAGTTTTAACACAGTCATTGAATTCTGATTTGCCTGTGCCATCATAGAAGTACTTGCTTCCATCATGATTTGATTCCGGGTAAATGTCGCCATTTCCTCAGCCATATCCGCATCACGAATTACTGATTCCGAACTCACTGAATTTTCATGTGCAATCCGGAGGTAATTCAGGTTGCTTTCCAGGTTGTTCTTCTGGAATGCACCCATCGAACCACGACTCGCACTGACTTCTTCAATCGCCTGATCAATAACCCGGATTGCGTCTTGAGCCTGATCCGCGTTCAGCACCAAGATTTGAGATAAGGATTTGAAATTTGATTTATTATTCTCTCCTCGACCCAAATCATCGGTTTTGATGCTTCTCATCGATATTTCCGCATGCTGATCAGAATTTGCTCCAACCTGGAAGGTCAATGAGTTTTGCGAAAAAGTAACCGTACCTGCTTTTCCTCCAGCAGGTGCAGCTTCGCCGCTATAACGAATCTGGATTCCTTCAGCAGTACCGGAACCGTTGGCACCTGTCAAAATCTGACCTTTACCGATCGATTGCTCACCGTTTATTTCACCGGCAACATCAGTACCATTTGTAACAACTACGTTTGTATTTGCCACATTTGATACAAGTCCGGCAGTATTGCTTGCAACCTGAAAGGTGTGCTCGCTGCCGAACTCCTTGTGTCTGAATGAAATGGCCTGTGGCGCGTTTCCGTCAGTTAATGGAGGATAAGGCCGGATCAGATCCAACGCTAATCCGGCATCATTAATTGCCGTACCCAGATCATTCAGGGTTTGTTCGACTGTTTTTCCTTTTTGTGTTACAAAGTTAACAGTCCTACCACCTTCCGAAACAGTAATTTGCTCTCCGGAATCAATAACCCCTTGAGTTAAAGCTACTGAACCGGTGAGATTTGCACGGCTTGCCGCATGATCGATGCTAATATCATAACCTCCCACACCGGAACTGTGTGCTTCAGTAGTTGCATCGACAAACTCCAGATTAGCTCCGGTAGTTACCCCGTTACCTGCCCGACTTCCGTCTAGCAAATAGTTATGTCCATACTGCGTACTTGTCGCAATACGGTTGATTTGCTGCAGGATGTTATTTATTTCACTTTGATCCGCCTGGAGCATATTCGGATCATTGACACCTTCGTTGCCTGCATGAACAGCCAACTGACGTGCCTGAATCAAAGCGCTACTGACTTCGTTCAAAGCGCCTTCTGCGGTTTGCAGCAGGGAAACAGCCATCTCGGAATTATCAATGGCCTGAGTTAGTCCTGCAGTCTGCGCACGCATATTCTCTGAAATCTGCAGTTGCGCCGGACTATCTGCAGCACGGTTTATTTTTAAACCAGAAGATAGTTTCTCCATGGTTCTTGCTTGAGCGTCGGCATTTCTTATGACGTTCCTGTGAGCGTTTATTGCGCTCATATTATGATTTACTCGCAAAGACATAATGTCCTCCTTTGTTGCGTGTTAAACAACCCTCACTGCATGTGAGAGTTTATTGATTCCCTCGAAACCGCATCCATGCACGTATCGCGGGCTTCCTCATCAGTAACAATGAGGGATTAAAAGCTGATAATGAACATTCATCATTCAGCTGATTAAAAGCTTTTAAAAAGCTCTTAATTTCTATTTAATTTTCAGAATTCTATCCATCTTCTAATTTCTTTTTTCATGAATCTTTCTCGTGTAAAAGAACAAACTTTTAAGAGAATGAATCTTTTTTGTCAAAATCTATTTCCCGTTTTCAATTTCACTTCTCCCTTTCAAATAATTATTGAATGAAAGAGAGATTTTTTGTTTTCAACTTAACTGCACTCTGGCGCAGCAATTTATTTCAATTAGTATCTCGTCAGTTACAAGACTTGCGATTGTCAGTTCATAAAACTGCCAAAATACTTAAAACACAGGACAAAATAAAAGCTTTGCCCTCTGTCTTAAATATTTTCTTCTTGTTAAAACAGAATTAAATTAAGTGCATATTTTCCAGACCGCAACTTGTACGAATAGTCCGGAGGTACATTAAGCTAAAAGAAAGGCTCTCCAAGAGATTCTCCTGGAAAGCCTTTTCTTAAAGAAACAAATCAACTAGACTTAACCCAATAACTTCAGGACTGTCATCGAGCTCTGATTTGCCTGTGCCAGCATGGCGGTACTTGCTTCCATCATGATTTGATCACGGGTGAATGATGCCATTTCTGCAGCCATATCCGCGTCACGAACTACTGATTCAGAACTTACAGCATTTTCATGAGCAATCCTCAGGTAGTTCAGGTTGCTTTCCAGGTTGTTTTTCTGGTAGGCACCCATTTCACCACGGTTGGCACTGACTTCCTCAATTGCTTTGTCAATGATCCGAATGGCGTCTTGAGCCTCTTCGGCGCTTAGCATTTTGACATCTGAAAGAGATTTGAAATTAGAATTATTTAATTCTCCTCTGCCTAAATCGGATGTTTTAATACTCCGTAATGAAATTTCTGAGAACTGGTTTGCATTTGCGCCAACCTGGAATGTCAACGAGTTTTGAGAAAAAGTTAGCGTACCTGCTTGTCCACCAACCGGTATTGATTCTCCGGTGTAGCGGACACGAATACCCTCCGTTGTTCCGGCGCCTATAGCTCCAGTCAATATCTGACCTTTGCCGTATGTTTCCTCACCGCCAATTACACCGCTAACATCCAAACCGTTTTCTACAGAGACACTCACATTTGAGACGTTTGAAACTAGTCCGGCTGTATTGCTCGCAACCTGGAAGGTATGTTCACTACCAAATTCCTTGTGTCTGAAAGATATGATTTGAGGAGCATTTCCATCTGTCAAAGGTGGATATGGCCGGATCAATTCCAGATCTAATCCGGCATCGTTAATTGCAGAATCCAGATCATTCAGAGTCAGTTCAACAGATTTACCTTTTTCAGTTAGTAAATTAACAGTCTTACCACCTTCGGAAACAGTAATTTGCTCTCCTGAATCAATTATTCCTTGAGTCAAAGCGACTGTACCGCTATGAATGGATCGGGTTGCGGCTTGCTGAATATTCACCGTATAACCACCTGCTCCGGATGAGTTAGCTTTAACTCCGGCATCAATGAATTCCAAATTGTCTCCGGTAGTAACTCCATTACCAGCACGACTTCCATCAAGTAAATAGTTATGTCCATACTGCGTGCTCGTGGCAATACGATTGATTTGCTCTAAAACATTGTCAAATTCTGCCTGATCAGCCTGGAGCATATTCGGGTCATTCACACCCTCATTACCCGCGTGAACAGCCAACTGACGTGCCTGAATCAGCGCACGACTGACTTCATCCAGGGCGCCTTCTGCTGTTTGCAGGAGAGAAACTGCCATCTCGGAATTGTCAATTGCCTGACTCAAACCGGCAGTTTGTGCACGAAGATTCTCTGATATCTGCAACTGCGCAGGACTATCGGCGGCACGATTAATTTTTAAACCTGAAGATAGTTTCTCCATGGTTTTTGCTTGAGCGTTGGAATTATTCACAACGCTCCGGTGAGTGTTTATCGCACTCATATTATGATTTACTCTTAAAGACATAGTGTCCTCCTTGATACATGTTTAATGATATTCACCAGTAGTGAAAATCGATTTAGATCTAAGAAACCATACTTCCATGTATTTCCTCTTAGGCAACCTCGTTTGTTAGGACGAGGAGTTTTAAGCTGATGGAGACCATTCCCCATACAACCGATTAAAAAGCAAAATAAGCTTTAAAAACAGAATCTCTATTTCACGACAACAATATTTAAAATTAGATTTCAATTAGTTGTCATCCAATATTTTTACTTAACTGGATTTCCAGTCCAGATTTCTCTCTTGGTTATGATTGTTTTTTAGTTTTAACAATCAATACTCAAGAAACAGAACACAGCTTCTTTTGTGTTCTCTGTCTTGAATATTTTTCAGCAATTGATTTGCCTCACCCTTGGCTACCTAATTTCCAACTGACTCAGGAAATGACGGGACATATTGTTTTCTCAACACATCCCATCGTTTGTTCTGTCAGAACAGAAAAAATCCGTTTAACCTAAAAGCTTCAAGATGTTCATTGGCATTTGATTTGCCTGAGCCAACATTGCTGTACTGGATTCCATCATAATTTGATTCCTGGTGAATCTTGTCATCTCTTCCGCCATATCCGCGTCTCTAATGACTGATTCAGAGTTGATCACATTCTCATGCGCAATCCGCAAGAAATTCAGGTTGCTCTCCAGAGTATTCCTTTGAAAAGCCCCCATATAGCCTCGATTGGCGGCAACTTCCTTAATTGCCCGGTCAATAATTTGAATTGAATCCTGGGCGCCTTTAGCATCGAGCAAATTGATTTCAGCAAATGAACGAAATCCGGAATCATTAGCCACACCATTGCCTAATAAATTGGATTTAACGCTCTTAAAAGAAACTCTTGCGGTTTGATTAGCGTTTCCACCAATTTGAAATGTCAGTGAATTCTGCGTGAAAGTTACAGTTCCGGCTCGCTGTCCCTGAGGCGGTGCATTTTCACCACTGTAGCGAATGGCAATTCCATCCGCCTTACTACCATAACCGCCTGCTCCAGTGAGAACCTGTCCTTTTCCAACTGTTTCTTCTCCGGCTATCTCACCAGCGATGTCAACTCCGTTTTGTACTTTTAGAGAAACATTCGCTACTTGAGAGAGCAACCCCCCGGTGTTACTTGAAACCTGAAATGAAGGTTGACTGCCGAATTTTTTATGTCTAATTGTCAATATTTGTGGCGCGTGACTATCAGTTACAGAAGAATCCGGTCGAACCAATTCAATTTCAATTCCTGCTGCCTGGATAGCGCTCGTCAACTGGTTCAAAGTTTGCTCAACCGAGGTTCCGGCAACTGTTTTGAAGTTCACAGCACGACCGCTTTCTACAATCGTGATTTGTTCTTCCGAGTCAATAATCTCTTGAGTCAGGGCAATTGTTCCTGAAATAGACGCGTTTGTAGCGGCTCGTGTAATATCGATATCATATCCGTGAATACCTGAACTTAAGCCGGAAGTTTCCGCACCGACAAATGACAGGTGTTTTCCTGTCGTTACCCCGTTTCCTGCACCACTGCCATCAAGTAAATGATTTTTACCATACTGAGTATTCCTGGCGATGCGGTTAATTGAACCCACAATTTGATCCAACTCCTGCTGATCTGCCTCAAGCATTGTTTCGTCGTTGACAGCCTCATTAGCCGCGTGGATCGCCAATTGACGTGCCTTAACCAGAGAACGGCTTACCTCATCAAGCGCGGCTTCGCCGGTCTGCATCAATGAAATTGCCATTTCTGAGTTGTCAATCGACTGCTTAAGTCCCGCTGTCTGCGCGCGTAAATTCTCAGATATCTGCAATTGCGCGGGAGCATCAGCGCCTCGGTTAATTTTTAATCCGGAAGACAGTCTTTCCAGTGTCTTGGTTTGAATAGCGTTGTTTTTTAATAGATTACGATGCGCGAAAATTGCGGACGTATTTGTATTGATTCTCATAACATTCTCCTAAGTGTGAATTATCATTAAATTGACAGCAGTCCATGTATTTTAGAGAGAATTCCCCCCTGCATCCCTGCACATGGAAATACGTGTCATAGCCCTATTCAGGACGTCATCATCCAGTACCGTACAAAAAACAATTCCTCCTTGGATAGTTTTCTGTGGCGGGAAAGAGCCGCTTTAGTTTTTCAAAGAAACATCACTCCAGAGCTTCATTGCTGCCGGAGGTGTAAAAAGTTTTAGACTTGATTCCATAGAACACACCACCGCAGTGGTATTGTGGATTAAAGTCTTTTGTTAATAGAATCCCTTCCTCCGCCTGGAGTTTTTTCTGGTAAAAAACCAGGTACTCATCAGACGGTTTCATCCATGAAACTTTATTGGGCACTCCGCCCTAGCTGCATTTTTTTAATGACAAATTGATTCATCGCCCAAAAGGGGCAAAACCAAACGTCATCGATAAAATCAGCTAACCTGGTTTCCGTTCCAGGTTGTATGATCAGCAGTTTAATAATTGCTGATTATTTTTTGATCAAGAACATAAGTTCCGTCACCTTGAGCGCAGTCGGATTCACCGGCTGCGCTCACCATAACGGCTCTTTGGTAATTATGACGTTTACAAGCTGCGTCCCGCTGAATTCATCCATGAAGCCAGCGAAATGCTACGTCATCATCAAACCCGCCTGGGGATCAGGCGAATAAGGTTCATCTCCCTAACCATTGATTAATTTCATCACGGCCATTGGAGTCTGATTTGCCTGTGCCAGCATCGCTGTGCTGGACTGAACCAAGATCTGATTGCGTGCAAAGGCCGTCATCTCCTCTGCCATATCCGCATCCCGAATAATTGATTCTGCATTTGTTACATTTTCGTGCGCGTTTCTTAAATAATTGAGATTGCTTTCCAAATCATTTTTCTGAAATGCACCCATTTTTCCGCGGAATGCGGTTATTTCATTTATCGCCTTATCTATGATCAGAATCGCGTCCTGAGCTAGTGAGGCTTCCGACAGATCAACATCATTCAGTGACCGAAAACCGGATTCGTTTGTTACACCATTTCCCAGTTTTTTACTGTTGATGCTCCGTAATGCAAAGCTGGTTGACTGATCCACGTTTGGTCCAATATGAAAAACCAACGAGTTTTGAGAAAGCGTGACTGAACCTGCCATCTTTCCAGGCGGCGGTGCTTGCTCTCCGGTATAACGTATTTTCAATCCGGAAACTTTTGAAGGCCGGCTGCCTGTCAAAACTTGACCATTTCCAATTCCCAATTCACCACCGATATATCCGGAAACATCATCACCATTTTGTATCTTGTCCGAAACATCTGCTTGAGCAGACAATACTCCTGATGTTTTACTGCCAACTTGAAAAGAATGTTTGCTGCCAAACTCTTGATGCTCAAAACTTAAAAACTGTGGTGCGTCCGGAGTGGTAGCGCTTCCGGGAAGCCGAACCATTTTGATCTTCATTCCGGAAGCCATCACTGCCTTTTCAAGTCGATTCATCGCAGTTTCAACGCTTTCGCCAGCGATTGTCTGAAAATTCAAAGTTTTTCCGCCTTCTGAAAATGTCAACTGTTCTCCGGAATCAATCAGTGTTTTTGTCAAAGCAACTTTTCCTGTTACTGTGGAATGTGTGGCCGCAACTTTAATTTCCACGGCAAAACCTCCAACTGGTGAGGATTTAGTTTTTTCAGTTGCACTGATAAATTCCAAATTGTCTCCTGCAGCAACTCCGTTTGCTCCCATGCTGCCGTCCAAAATAGCTTTCGTCCCGTAGTTTGAAATTCTCGCAATTCTGTCGATTGCACGCAGAGAATCATCAAATTCCTGTTGATTGGCGGCCAGCATCGCATCATCATTTACGGCTTCGTTTGCGGAACTAATCGCAAGTTGCCGTGCATTTATCAGCGTACGGTTAACTTCTTCCAATGCGCCTTCAGCAGTTTGTAACATCGTAATTCCTGTTTCAGAATTGTCTATGGCTTGTCGAAGCCCCGCAATTTGTGCCCTCATCCTTTCAGAGATGATCAGACCTGCAGGCGAATCGGCGCCGCGATTGATTTTCAATCCGGAAGAAAGCCGTTCTAAATTTTTGTTTTGAACCTCTGTATTCTTGATCAGGTTCCTGTGCGAATTAATCGCAGCAATATTGTGATTTATCCTTAAAGGCATGATTCCCCTTAATAGGTTTGATTGTTGATGAACGTATAATGAAACGATACGATCTCAGCCATCCTGGCCTTGACATTACCGTGTAGTCGTAAAATACGACTTATCCGCAGGTTCCCACACCGGCGTATGCATAAGCATTTTCCATCCTGCTTTTATTAAAGATTCACAAGTGGAAAATGCTAATTTTTTTTAACTAATATTTGTCAATTTAATATATTTTTTATTACAAATATGAATTGTAAACTACAACTTCTCATTAAGCTCATAATAAGAATTCCATAGCAAAAATCCGCTTAGACGGATTTATATTTTGTTGCGGTTAAACGAGTATGTTTTGTATTTACAAATCTTTACCGCATTGTTTTACTAATTAAGTTAATTTTGGCATCACTTCAATAATGCAAGCACAACTTTCGGATTTTGATGTGCCTGCGCCATTGATGATCGTCCGGAATTCTCAGCAATTTTGTTCTTTGTAAGCTCGGCGAAAGCTAGTGCTTTCCTACTGTTTTCCAGATTTGGATGCGAAATAATCAGTCTGTTATGTTCCTGCTGTAAATGCAGCATGTTAGTTTTTAAAGTTTTACCGCAAACCAGTTCAACTCTGGCTTTGACTGTAGAAATTTCCGCCAAACTTTTTGCCAAGACACACAGCGAGTCTTTAACTCTTTGTGCAGACTGAAGATCAATTTCTTGCAATGACTGGAAACCGGACACATTTTCCGTTTCCAAACCCAAGTCTGATGCGTGAATGCTTCCAAGACTAAGCTGCTCAACGTGCGGCACAGGATTACCAATTTGAAATTGGAACCCATTCTGCGACACCGAAACCGTTCCCGCAATTTTTTCTGCAGGCACCTCATTTCCTGTATACCTTACTGTCAGTTGACCAATCCCTTCTGCATCATCCGGAGTACTTAAGAACTGTCCATGTCCGAGACATGGAATACCATTGATAAATCCCTGCACATCAAATCCAGGTTTTGCGAAACTAAGCTTTTGACTTTCTACAGAAATAAGCCCAGGCGTAAAACTCGAAGCCCCAAAACTATGTGAGCTTCCATATTGAAGGTGCCGGAAATGCAGAATCTGATTTGTATTTTGTATAATTTCAAGAGGAATTTCTCTATCAGAAATCCAATTGGAAAGTCGTCTAATTGTGTTAAAAACACTTTCTCCTCTTTGTGTAACAAAACGGTTAGCAATCCCGCCTTCTTCAAAAATCAGCGGTTCTTCTTTGTCTACCATTGCTTGAGTAAATGGACGTAATCCCTGCAGTTCTGACCTTGTCGCTGCTTCTGTAACTAAAACTTCATAACCGCAAAGTGGTGATGTTTTTGAATCGGGATTCATCCGGACAAATTCCAGATATTTTCCTGTCGCGACTCCACGAACCCCGTGACTGCCGTCCAGTAAAGCGTGGTGCCCATAACTTGTTTCATCCGCGACTTTGTTAATTTGCTTAATCAGCTTATCCAGTTCCGTCTGGTCTGCTTGCCTGACGGCGCTGTTGAATTTCGTTTCGTTGCTGACAATAACAAGTAATTCCTGCATTTGAATCATTGAATCTTCGACATGAGATAATGCTCTTGCTACTGTTTGTACAATTGACATATCTTCCTCAACATGAGAAATTTCACTATGTAATCCTGCGGACTGCATTCTGATAATTTCATTTTCCATAAAATGCTCAGGCAGATCATCTTTTACAACAGTCAAAGGAGCGGTTACTGATTTTTTTTCTTTTTTCTCTTCGCCCTGTCGGTACATCGAATTTCTGAATGTCCCTTGTTCACTTAAAGAACCCAAAATTGAGCCGAAGTTTGTTCTAATATTGATAGACATATTTCCTCATTTATTTTAATTCTCCGGGAGAAAAGCGCCGCGTTCAAACACGTCGCTTCTCTTCCCAGGGATAAAACCTGAAATTAATTAAATTTTAATCAAAAATGATTCGCAAATCTGCTGGCGTACAATCCAGCAGATTTATGAATTATTTCTGAAATTGAAGAGGCAAGGCTCAAAAAACAAGATAAGGGCTAGGTATCATGACCTTTAACCTTAAATCTTGAATTTTGAGCCTTAAATTTTTTAATCAGTCACGCTACCAAGAAGTTGCAGGACTGATTTTGGAATTTGGTTAGCCTGTGCAGCCATTGCTGTTCCGGAAGCAATCAAGATTTGATTTTTCGTAAAATCACTCATTTCCGCTGCCATATCAGAGTCACGTATAACAGACTCTGCATTTGTCAAATTTTCGCTGGAGACTCGCAAGTTTCGTAAATTTAACTCCAAAGAGTTTTTCTGGAATGAACCGAGATTTCCTCTCAGCACACCAATTTCCATAATCGCATTATCAATTAACATTATTGAATCCTGTGCACCTGAGGTATGTGTCAGGTCTATGTCTGCCAAACTACTGAATTGACTCTTGTTTGGCACACCACGCGCAATTTGTTCACTGCGTAAGTCACCAAAAGAAAATGCAACAGTTTGTTTGTGATTTGCGCCAATTTGATAGACAACAGAATTTTGTGTGATGTGAACGTAGCCTTCTACATCTTTTCCTACCAATTCTTCATTTGATTGTTGAACCAGTTTCATCCCAATTACCCTGCCTTGTTCATCCTTAATTTCCACAAGTCTTTGTCCAAGTTCTTTGTCATATTGAACGACAATCCCTTCTGTTGGTCTTCCTTTTGCTCCATGTAGATATTGTCCTTCCCCCAAAGCAATGTCTCCTCCTATGTAGCCGGAAACGTCCTGTCCTCCTTCTGAAAGCTTGATAGTGCCGGTTTTTTCTCCAAACAATCCATTAAGATTAGTAGAGATACCAAAAGCCGGTTTGCTTCCATATTGCCTATGTTTGACAGTCAACATGCCCAGGTCATTGATATATATTTCTACGTTAAGTCCGTTTTCGTCTGCCTTAATCTGTAATGCTGTTGCGACCAGATTCCGTAACTTTGTTTCTGTTTTCTCTCGGGTAAACGACGGTGAATTTCTATGGAAATTACTAAGTACTTGGTGGATGTTTTCCTTAAGATTTTTCTCTTGGATTGTGTCCATTTTCATAACTCTGTTATTTTCTTTTAAGACAAACGAAACACCTTTTTCTATTTCTTCCAATGATATTCCTCTTTCCGCTACAACTTCCGAGCGTGTTGCAACCTGTTCAATGTCAATTGTGTAACCTTGTTTTGTTGGAGACTGATGGGTAAGCGCCGTGGCGCTATAAAAAGTTAAACCATCACCGATTGCTACACCGTTTACCTCATTGCTGCCGTCAAAAAGAACTTTTGTGCCGAACTGAGTTAGCCCCGCAATCTTATCTATTGTTGCAAGTATATTTTCTACTTCCATTTGGTCTGCCTGGAGAATTTGCTCATCAGCAACACCATCATTTGCAGCGTGTAATGCTAACTGTCGCATACTGATCAACATTGAACTAACCTCACTCAACACACCCTCAGCGGTTTGTACCATTGAAATTGATGTTTCGGAGTTTTTCACTGCCTGATTCAATCCGGAAATTTGTGTGCGCATCTGTTCTGAAATCATCAGATCAGCAGGACCATCAGCGGCCGAGTTAATTCTTAAACCTGACGACAAGCGTTTCAGATTATTGTTTGTGTCTTCAATGGTTCTGTTCAAATACCTCAAGGAACTCATTGAGGCGGTATTATGGTTGACGCGCATGGCATCCTCCTTGACTAGAAAGTTAATATTCGGTCAATAGCACTCGACCGTGGTTAAAAATATACAACTGATTAAAAATTCTGTAAATTAAATAATATTTTTATTACATTTTTTAATATAATACATCACTGTTTTATATAGAGTTACAACTTCAGGACTACCTGTTCAGACCGTGCTCATATCTGCAAACAGCATCAGGCATGATTAATAATACCGGTTAGTTGACAGATCAAGGCACTCTTCCGCCTTAACGGGAATAGATTCCGGAGATAAACGTCACTGCAATCGCATAGCAACGCCTTCCAAAGTTAAGAGTACACAAGCTCAGCATCCGGCAAACATAGCAGTAGATTCTACTGGAACCTATTGGATACAGTTCGCCCCGCCGGCAACAAAAACAATTGCCACTGAGATCATCACATTTTTGACGTAGTTCAACACTTCGTCTTATCAAGAGAGCACTCAACTCCCTTCATAACACGCTATGCTGATAAACCTCAACATCAAGAGCTACTGGAAACGATTTAGCAAATTTTTATGTTATTCAGCCTGAAATCAGTTGAATCTTAATGCATTAGACACATTCAGGCCTTCCGCTGCCACCATGAAATCAAAATCCATAGTACCAGGAAAATATGTTGAGCGCAGTCCTGCGTTCAACAGAAAATGTGTGCACTTTCAAATCTCATCATTTTCGGCTCACAAAGCCAAAAATCTCTCTCATCAGATTCAGACAAAAGTCACAATTTTCCCTACCGTGCTTAGTTTGTATATAAACACATTGGAAACTGTAAACCACCCAAATATTTTTTCAGAGCTTACAAAAATAGTAAGGTGACACAATAGCCGCGACAACTTCGTCCGGATACTGCCACTATCTCCGCAATGGAGAAAATGAAACTTTCACATAAAAATGCAAATCTGCAAATTAGTTTTATATTTTCAAAGATCACTGATCCTCCCGCAACAAGTGGTATAAAACCGCTGTCACAAGGTCATAATCGACGATGAGGGAGTTCAAATTTTGCGGAATCTCTACACTTGATTTTTAGCTAAGATATCCGTCTTTGCTCCTATCCTGGATACATTCGTCCCAAGAGAGGATTTCCTTTGTCTTTCTTATCGACATTTAATTCAGGAACTTTAATGCTTATTTTTGAATATTTTACAAAGACAGAAGTGACTGTTTTCAAGGGCTAATTGAAACAATATTTACAGGAAGGATTATTTTTTTCTTTAACTTTAGAAACGGTAGTTAAAACCAAACAAGGGATATGTCCGGTCAGTTTGGAGAGGATAATTCAGAGCATTTTCACCCTGCTTGCGTTTCACATAATTTGCGCCTTTAAGTCTGCGATGATTTAGAATGGTATCCCACCAGGAATGGATGGCGATGGGTTGTGTCAGGTCAAAATCTCCATCTGCAGGATGGTAGATCCAACCCAAATACATTCCAGCCGCGAATGCAATGCCCGGTGATGCGCTAAACCCTGCTCCATTATGTGCTGCACCAAAAACTGCACTGGCTGTTATAATGCTTCCCCAGCGGGAGAGTCCTTTACTCATTCCCATTGAATACAATTTATACAAAGATTGCTGAATCACACCGCGAAACAGCATTTCCTCGCCCACGCCAACCAACTGATATTGCAAGAATGATGTGTTTATCATTTCTGTTTTACTTAAATCCTGGTCAACATGATAAGTCAATAAGTTTGTTTCAAGAGAAACTGTAGATGCCCAAATTGTCGGCACCCAAAAAGTCCATTCATCGGCATATTCCCAAATTTGAAAAGGCGCCAGCATTAAACCATAAGTCTCAGCATTGTTTTCACAACCTGTTTCATAAAGGTCGTAAAACGTTACAAAAGTAAGGTTGCCATACATGCTTAAATAAGCATTTGCAAAATAAGTTTCGCGCGAATAAAAGAAATCATGTTGAATTTTATCATCTGCTAATTCTGTCTTTTTATAAATTTTGTTATAGTATTTTTCGTAATCGGTGTTGTATGAATATGTCAAATACTTGTTAATTGCAATCCAGCGTGAGCCTCCCAAAACAAGCATTTTGTTGTATTGACCAAGAACTCCGTATCCCAGTCCGGGAATGAGATATTCCGCTACAGTAGCTCCTAAACACCCCAAACTGGACACACCCCAGGCTGAAACTGGAATTAAAAAACCTGTCAGCAGGAGGAATAGCCCAAGTAGTAATTTTTTGAATAATTTCACAGACTCCTATTTGTCTTTAGATGAACTTAGTGCAAAGAAACGTTCTAATGCAATAAAACAATAAAATAATTACTGACAAATCTACAATAACCAGTACCAAACAAAACTCCAGTTTTTTTAAATAATTATTTAATAACTTGACATCAATCATCAACAACTGTAACTTCACGTTTCTCAAGTATTTTTCCATAAAGGAAAAATACAAAATACGACAGCAATGATCATTGATGAACTTGCTGCCTTTTTTTATTTTCATAACTATTCATAAAGGTCCACATGAATCGAAGAAAATTTATTAAGGGTGCCGCTGTTGCTGGCGGTGCAACGGTAGTTGCCGCTTCCACGATGTCAGCTCCCGCGATTGCACAGGGTCGCAAGGAGATGACCATCGTTTCCACATGGCCCCGCGACTTTCCGGGCTTGGGCATCAGCGCCCAGCGCCTGGCCGCACGGATCACCGAACTCACCGAAGGTCGGATCACCACCCATTATTTCGCGGCTGGCGAGCGGGTTGGTGCCTTCGACTCCTTTGACGAAGTGGCTTCCGGAAACTCCCAAGCCTACATCGCCGCCGACTACTACTGGAAGGGCAAGCATCCGGCTTGGGCCTATTTCACGAGCGTCCCGTTCGGCATGACCACCATCGAGTGGAACGCCTGGATCAAGTACAAGGGCGGACAGGAGCTTTGGGACGAGTTGGCCGGAGGCTATGGCCTCAAGTCAATCGCCTGCGGTGCAACTGGCACCCAGATGGGCGGCTGGTTCAACAAGGAGATCGAATCGGCGGATGACCTCAAGGGACTCAAGATGAGGATTCCCGGATTTGGCGGAGATGTGATGGCGAAGCTCGGCGCTTCTCCGGTTTCGCTGCCCGGCGGTCAGATTTACGAGAACCTCGTCTCTGGAGCCATTGACGCCACAGAGTGGGTGGGTCCGTACAATGACTACTTCATGAAGTTCTACGAAGCCGCGAAGTACTACTACTATCCAGGCTTCCACGAGCCGGGAGGCGGTCTCTCTTTTGGCATAAACGCCTCATGGTGGGGGGCGCTCTCAAGTTGGGAGCAGGCCGTCATCACGGCAGCGTGCATGGAGGAACATGCTGCGCAGTACGAGGAAGCCCAGGCCAACAACGGTGAGTACCTCGCCCGTATGATCAACGATCACGGGGTGGAACTGCGGCAGTTCTCCGACGACACCTTCGACAGCTTCGGCGAAGCCACTGCCGAAATCTACGAGGAGGTCCGGGACCACAGTGCCCTCGCCAAGAAGGTCAACGATCACTTCCAGAGTACGCTGCGAGAGCTTGCAGGCTGGCAGAAGATCGCCGAAGTCGCCTTCTCCGTGCAACGCAACCGCGTGCTCGGAATTTGATTCACGGTTTCAGACCTCTACACATGATGGCTGCAGCCAAAAAGCTCAAAGTTGCTTTAGGGACGGAGTTCACTCCGTCCCTTTTTTTTGGAATGGAGTATGGAAAATTCTGCTGACGCCCTCCCTCGCAATGACTGGCTCACGCCGTTCTTTCGTTTGTTTTCCTGGTGCGTGATCGCCACCCTGCTGATTTACCTGATCAACAACTACCTCAATCTCGCCTACGAATGGCCTGGTGCCGGCGCGATTTTTTCCAGTGAGTCCGGAACGCTTGGTTGGGTGCAGACCTTTTTCTACCTGCTTAGTTTTGCAGTTGCAGGCTACTACGTCTTGCGCACTCCGGAACTGACCCTGCGCCGGGACAGCGCCCGCATCACGGAGATCAACACCTTCCTGATCCGAGCCGCCTTCTGGGTGGTGGTGTTCGTTGGGCTTGCGGACATGGCGGTGTCGTTCATCCGGGTGGAGGGCTTTTTGCCTGCGGTCGTCGGAGAAGAATTGGCGAAGGAACTGGGACGCCCGCACTTCCGGGGGCAGTACCTGCATCTGCCGCTCGTGCTGGTGGGCATTGTCACCGCGATTTTCACGCGCACGTTGGGCTTCACTTGGTTTGCACTGCTGATCGTGGTTGCGGAACTGGCCATTGTCATCACGCGCTTTGTACTCTCCTATGAGCAAGCCTTCATGGGCGACCTCGTGCGCTACTGGTACGCGGCGCTCTTCCTGTTTGCCAGTGCCTACACTCTGCTGGAGGAGGGGCATGTGCGCGTGGACGTGTTCTACACTAACTTCCAGTCCCGCACCAAGGGATTCGTGAATGCCATCGGCTGCATCTTTCTGGGCTTCTCCGTGTGCGCGACCATCATCCTCATCGGCACCAGCGGAAAATCCTCGATCATCAACAGCCCCGTCATGAACTTTGAAGTCTCGCAGTCGGGTTATGGCATGTACATCAAATACCAGATGGCCGCCTTCTTGGGGGTCTTTGCCTTCACCATGGCAATCCAGTTTGCCAGCTACCTGCTGGACGCGGTGGCGGATTTTCGTCAGGAACCAGGGAAGCGCCTGCCTGGAACTCCCGCTGCACCCTAAGTCCTTGTCGTCATCTCATGGAATTCGTATTTCTCGCTCTCCTTGTCCTCCTGATGGCCCTCGCCCTCGGGTCCGGCTTTCCCGTGGCGTTTGCCCTGCCCGGCTCGGCGGTGGTCACCATCTGCCTTGCCGCCATCACGGGTTATCTGCTCGAAGGCAACGTTGACGTGTACTTTGCGCAGGGCGGTCCCGGACAGTGGCTCAGCGCAGGAGTCACCAACCTGCGGGGCGTTTACTGGGAGGTCGAACGCGACACCCTCATCGCCATTCCCCTCTTCATCTTCATGGGCATCATGCTCCAGCGCTCCCGCATCGCGGAAGACCTGCTGGTGACGATGGCCCAACTCTTTGGTTCGGTTCCCGGAGGACTCGGCATTTCCGTGGTTTTTGTCGGTGCCTTGCTGGCCGCAACCACGGGCATTGTCGGGGCAACGGTCGTGGCGATGGGCTTGATTTCGCTCCCGGTGATGCTGCGCAACAACTACTCGCATTCCCTGGCGACCGGAACCATTGCCGCTTCCGGAACACTCGGCCAAATCATCCCGCCCTCCATCGTCCTCATCATCCTCGCCGACCAGTTGGCCAGTGCGACGGATCAGGCCAGCTCCGCCCGCAAGGCGCTCTACAAGGTCACGACGGGCGAGCTTTCCATGCCCACCGAGTTTGACGTTTCCTCCACGAGTGCCGGAGAAATGTTCCTCGGCGCCTTCGTTCCGGGTCTGGTGCTGGTGGGACTCTACATGGCGTTTATCTTGGGTTACGCCCTGCTCCGGCCCCATCATGCACCTGCAATCCACAACGACGAGCCGTTTGATGCAAAATTCTTCCTCAAGGTGTTTCTCATTCTCATCCCGCCGCTGGGATTGATCATCCTCGTGCTGGGGTCGATCATCGCCGGGATTGCGACGGTGAATCAGGCGGGGGCCATCGGTGCGACGGGTGCGCTTTTCATGGGGGGCTACCGTCTCATGGAGGGCAAGAAGGGCACCTACTATCCGGCACTCCTCGCGTTCGCTGCGCTGGCCATCATTGGCGTCCTGCTGGCGAATTTTCAGGTCAACGTCAAAAACATCAAGTCCAGCACCGATGGGGTGGTGGTGGCCCTCGCCGTGTTTGCGGTGATCCTGCTGTTGATTGCCCTCTGCTGGAGCGGCTGGAGAACCTACAAGATCGACAACACCCTGCAAAGCGTGATGGTGGAAACCGCGAAGACCTCCTCGCTGGTCTTCATCATCCTGCTGGGAGCCGCAATGCTGACCGCCGCCTTCCGGGCGTTTGGAGGTGAGGACCTTGTCCGGGAATTCCTCAACAGCCTGCCCGGCGGTTTTTGGATGCAGTTCATTATTGTGATGGGGGTCATCTTCCTCATGGGCTTCTTTCTTGATTTCATCGAAATCGCCGTGGTGGTGGTGCCAATCACCGCACCCATCCTGCTCGCCGATCCCTCCGCCAATGTCACCGCGGTCTGGCTTGGGGTGATGATTGGTCTCAACATCCAAACCTCCTTCCTGACCCCACCCTTCGGCTTCGCCCTCTTCTACCTGAGAGGCGTGGCCCCAGCGATAGTGAAAACCATTGAGATGTACAAAGGGGTGGTCGCTTTCATCATTTTACAGCTGGTGGCACTGGGCATCGTTGCCGTGTATCCCGGTTTGGTCAACTACCTGCCCAATCGGGTTTCCCTGACCTCGGACACCGCCCCGCCACCACGCAATCCCCAGCTCCAGTTCTGCGTGGAGGAGTATGTGGTTGAGCAACTTGCCGAAGATGGCGCCGCCATTCAAAGCGGCCTTGCCAATGTCCGTGCGCTTGACCTGAGCGCACTGCCGAAAAAACTGGCCTCCAACACGAGCAAGGGCTTCGACAGTGTGGAAAATGCAATAGGCTTGTTCGACAAAGCGCGTGAAGCCGGTCAGGCCATGACGGTTGGGGCCGTGGAATATCGCCCTGTGCACACGACCACCCGCATCATCGAGCGACAAGTCCGGGGCATCCACAAAGAAATCAAAGAGTTGGAAACCAATCTCCGCTACTTCCCCGAGAACGCGGAAGCCTCTCAAAGAGCCGCGTTGGAGCAACTGATTGTGGAACTCAAAACCGAGAGTGAGCAACTGCTCCAAGGCATACCGGAGCAGTGGCCGGATGCTTATGCAAAGTTCTCGATCTTGAGGAAAGCCGCAAACAAAGCCCGCATGCTGTACCGCCGCGCCGCCGACAAAGGCTATGGCTCGGCGACCAAACTGCTTGACACCCTGCATGGAACCACAGCTTTCAATGCTCTAGAAAGTGATTTGACCGTCATGCGCGAACAGGTGGAAATCAATGAACCCGCCGACATGCTGGTGCCGCTCAAGACACTTTCCGGCCAGTTCCGGAGTATCGAAGGCGCATCGAAAATCAAATCGCACCTCTCCAAAGCTCGGCGTGCCCTGAAGTCGAAGAAACCCCGCAAGGAGAAAGCCCTGAAGGAGGTGGACAAGGCGATTAAGCTTTACGAGGAGCAAAAGGTCTGGCGCGCGAAGGCGACCCCGGTCCTCATGCATACTATCTCAGCGTATGAAGCTACCATCCGCAACACCATCGGCCTCCGCCAGCAAAAACGCCTGTCGCACGAGCAGGCGTTGTATGTCGCGGACTGCAACTCCGGAAACCGCGATGTGTCATTGAATTTCTGAGGATTTCTGTGACAAAGAACAACTTCTGATCGAATGGCTAGCCAAACAAGCGCAGTCCAAAACATCACAATGTCCGGAGGTGGAGTATATTCTCTTACTACCAGAGGAGCAGAAGATGTAATCAATGCTGCAACACCAATGCTGCTGTCAGCACTGTATTCGATGAATATTTCAAAAAATCAGGATGGTTTCACTTTCTCCGACATGGGCACCGCTGATGGAGGCACATCGCTCAAGATGGTTGAAAAGTTCATTCATGCACTCCAGAAAAAAGTGCCTGGAATCAGCATAAACATCGTTTATACAGATCAACCAAAAAACGATTTCAATGGTCTTGTACAAACTGTGCTTGGTTTAGGTCATTTCAGCAGTTACCTGGAACGTACAAATAACGTTTATCCTCTTTTTTCCGCGAATTCTTTTTATAAGCAGCTACTACCTGATTACACTTTAGATTTTGGTTTTTCCGCAACCGCCATGCACTGGTTGAGCAGAAAACCTTGTGAACTGAGCAATCACGTCCACATGGTTGGTGCGGATGGCGAAGAATATCAACGTTTTGCTGAACAAGGAAGAAAGGACTGGGAATCTATTTTGCTGAACCGTGCCAGAGAATTGAGGTCCGGAGGTCAATTGGTATTGCTAAATTTTTGCCGTGATGAAAAAGGCAAATATCTTGGTAACACGACTGGAGTAAATATGTTTTCCAACTTTGCAAAAATCTGGCAGGATTTTATGGCACAAGGACGAATTAAAGAAGAAGAATACCAGAGCATGACTTTACCGCAGTATTACAACACGGTCGAGGAATTTAGTTCTCCTTTGATAAATATTGAAAATCCTGTCTATCAAGCAGGTTTGAGACTCAAACAGATTGAAACCCACATCACTCCATGTTCTTTCGCTGATTCCTTTAAGGTACACCATGATGCTCACCGTTTTGCCAAAGAATATATTCCTACCATCAGAAGTTAGAATGAAAGTATTTTTTTTGGTGCTCTGGATTCTCAGCGACCATTTGAAGAAAGACAACAAATCATTCACGATTACTACAAAACCTACCAGGATCAAGTTGAGGAATCTCCAGAATTGCACCGTATGGATTACGTGCACGCTTTTACAATAATAGAAAAAATTTAGAACATAGCTCTAAAAATTAAAAAGTAATCCACGATTTCTGATTATGCAAAAAATAATTCTATGCTAAAAATATTTGCAGAACAATTTTTCAAGACTTTCTTAATAAAACCTTCCTGAACCAATAAGCGGAAGTAGTTTTTTGCTCAGAATGTTGTCTTATTTGAACCTGTAACCAAAGCCAAGTAAATACACTGAAAACTTTGCATCATATTCCTTCACATCAGTACTGTCGGTAGAATTAACTGTTTTTACAGCAAGATCATAGTTTCGTTGTCCAAGAAGTAACTCCCAGTTTTCTCCAAGAGAAAAACCAAGATTAAGGAATACAGACTGACTGCGTTTTGAAGTTGATTCATACAGCCCCTTATACTCTACACCAGATATTTTGTAGGAAGAAAGTGAAGAGTTGCCAAAAACTGTTGCACCAACAGTCATATTGAAAGATTCTCCTAAAGTATAAGAAAGATCAATTCCTCCTACACCTATTGCTATTTCAGTCGGCAGGATTGCGTCATCAGAAAGTTTTACTGTGCCACTCCCAAATCCCAGACCAATACCATTTTCAAAAATATACGCGAAATCCATTCCACCGGCTGTAGTTGAGTATCCTGACAGTTTGACAAAATCTGTTTTGTTGCCGCTGATTGTTTGATTATATTCATTCACTTTTCCGGACAATCCAAGCATGAAACGAAACCTTGAGTTTTCAACTGCAAAGGCATCTGCAGCAAGTAAACAGAATCCAATTAAAGTTAGTACGATTTTAAAAACTGATTTAGACATGTCGATTCCTTTTAAGCCAAAAGTTTAAAGCAGACGTAATATGCATGGCGTCAGCTCAATAATTGAATCAGTTAGAGCATTTAACTTGAATGCTCTTTACTTTTCGGCTATTTTGAAATTTTCTTGAAGAAAAAAAGGATACGAAACCAAAAACAGCTGCAAAGGTGGGCTTTACAGAATCGGCTGTTAAAATAGTTTCAGGAATTGTCAACTTCCACAACAAAGTTGTTTTGATGATATCTTTTTAAATGCAGTTATAGTTTTGTTATTTTTAATGATTATTTTTATTGTTTAATTAAGGAGAGCGGAAACCTTGTTCAGACTATCCTTTGCATCACCAAATAACATCCGGGTATTGTCTCTGAAATAAAGAGAATTTCCGACTCCTGAATATCCGGTGGCCATGCTGCGTTTGAGTACAATCACGGTTTTGGCGTCCCAGACCTCAAGGACCGGCATGCCGAAAATCGGGCTTGATTCATCATCCAATGCTCCAGGATTGACGATATCATTTGCTCCAATTACCAAAACCACATCCGCAGCTTTAAACTCTGAATTGATTTCGTCCATTTCAAAAACGATATCATAAGGCAAGTTTGCTTCAGCAAGCAAAACGTTCATGTGTCCGGGTAAACGCCCTGCAACCGGATGAATAGCAAATTTAACACTCACATTTCTGTTGTGCAAGTTTTTGGTAATTTCGTGGACAATATGCTGTGCCTGAGCCACTGCCATTCCGTAACCCGGAACAACAATAACTTGTTTGGCACCACGCAACAAATCGGCGGTTTCTTCGGCAGTTATTGATTGTGCCTCTTTTCCGTCAAACTCTTGCGAGACCACGACCGCCGTTCCTTCTGCTACACCAAACCCTCCTGCAATCACACTGATAAAAGAACGATTCATCCCACTGCACATGATGTAGCTTAGAATTGCTCCACTGCTTCCAACAAGCGCTCCGGTGATAATCAGCAAATCATTAGATAGCATGAATCCCGCCGCGGCGGCAGCCCATCCGGAATAGCTGTTGAGCATTGAAACGACAACCGGCATATCTGCACCCCCGATTGCCATAATCATGTGGATTCCCAGCAATCCGGAAATGGCGATAATAATCATGAGGTACAGAATTTGTTCTTCCGGATTTCCATTCACAAACCAAACACCAAATAAAACACTGCTCAACACCAACAATAAATTGAGTTTGTGTCGTAAAGGCAATGTCAAAGGCTTTCCGCCAATGCTCCCGCGCAATTTCAAAAAGGCAATCACTGAACCCGTAAAAGTGTAGGCGCCAATAAAAACACCCAGCACGATTTCAATTTCGTGAATCAAGAGTTCAGTACCGGCCAGATTGCCCGGTTCCATGTGACTGACTATACCAACCAAAACCGCGGCAGCACCAACAAAACTGTGCAGTATGGCTACGAGTTCAGGCATGGCAGACATAGCTACACGCCGGGCAACAATCAGCCCAATTCCACCTCCAACCAGCATCACGAGCATTAACGTTCCTAAACTATCAACATGTCCCCCAAGAATAGTGGCAATCACAGCCAGGAGCATTCCGGCTGCACCATAGATGTTTCCTTTTCTGGCAGTTTCCTGCTTAGAAAGTCCTCTCAAACTGAGAATAAAAAGTACAGCTGCCACAATGTAAGCAACATTAATCAATCCTTCAGGCATTTTTATGATTCAAAGTTTAAAGATTAAACGGCTGTTTAAGGCCTTCGGAGTATAAGAATTGTCTCATTATTTCCGGAACATTTCCAGCATACGGTGAGTCACCATAAAACCGCCGACGATGTTGATAGTGGCAATCAAAACCGCAACGGAAGATAAAATGATCTGATCTCCGGAAAGATGGATCATTCCTCCAATCACAATAATTCCACTGATAGCATTGGTGACGCTCATAAGTGGTGTATGCAGAGAGGGGGAAACATTCCAAATCACCATGAAACCCACAAAACACGCCAGGACGAAGACTGTAATATGAGAAAGGAACTCAGAAGATCCTCCATATCCTAACAGCCCAATCAGCACGCCAGCGAGTATCAAGAACGGTAATTTGAGCCAGGATTCATTTTTGCTTTCTTTAACAGGCGACTTAGGAGAAACCGATTTAGGAAACGTTTCCTGTTTTACAGGTTGTGCCGATTTTTCAGCAACACGTTTTGGTTTATCAGGATCCCAGATTATTTTTCCGTCATGAACAACAGTAATTGCACCTGTTATTTCATCATCCAGATCAAGTTTGAGTTGACCATGCTGACAAAGATGCTGAAGTAGTTTGGACGTATTGTTACTAAAAAGTTGACTTGCCTGAGTCGGCAAACGACTGGGAAGGTCTGTAAAACCAATGATGATTACTTTTTTGTAAACACGAAATTCTCCTGGAATTGTCATTTCACAATTTCCACCTCCTTCCGCAGCCAAATCAACTATTACTGATCCCGGAATCATACTTTCAACCATTTCTTTGGTAATCAGTACCGGAGATTTCTTACCGGGAATAGCAGCTGTCGTAATGATAATATTTACTTCCTTTGCCTGCTCGGCAAACAATCTCATTTCTGCGTCAATGAATTCCTTGCTCATTGTTTTAGCATAGCCCCCGCGGCCTGTACCATCCTCTTCAAAATTCAATTCCAAGTATTCAGCACCCATGCTTTGTACCTCTTCACGTACTCCAGATCTTGTGTCAAAGGCACGTACAATTGCACCCAAACTTTTGGCACAACCCACTGCGGAAAGACCAGCTACTCCAGCGCCAATTACCAAAACCTTGGCTGGTGGAATTTTTCCAGCTGCCGTAATTTGTCCTGTAAAAAGACGACCAAAATTATGTGCTGCTTCAGTAACCGCTCTATATCCGGAAATGTTTGCCATGGAACTCAGCACATCCATTGACTGCGCGCGTGATATTCGAGGAATCTGATCAACAGCAATCGCGGTTCCACCTGTTTTTGCAAGCATTTTCAATAGATCAGAGTTACGTCCAGGATTTAACAGACAAATCAGACATGATTCTTTGCGAAGCAATTCTGCCTCATGTTCACCAGTTTCATGAATTATTTCTGGAGCACGAATCTTGAGTATTACATCTGCACGCCCCCAAACTTGGTGAGCATTTTCAACTATTTCCGCGCCAAAATCTTCGTATTGATCATCTGTAAAATTGGCGATTACTCCTGCGCCTTGCTCCACCAGTACAGAATGACCATTTTTCAGACTCTGTTTTACCACAGATGGCGCCATCGCTACTCGACGTTCGCCGGGATGTATTTCTTTGAGTACTCCAATAATCATTAGGTTCCTGTCATTTATGGTGTATGAGAGGTCTCCAATATAACACATTATTTTTTCCAGCAATATAAGTAATTTGAAAAGTGGATTCACAAGAGTTGCTAAGCAAATTTTGTAACTTTTTTCAAAACGAGACATTTACTTGCAAAATAGAGGTGATCCTGCTGAAGATGAAACACTTCAAAATTTCAAAAATTAACTGCTGTTATTCAATCCCAGGATGGAGAAATTCTTTTTTAAATAGTAAACTACAGACTAAACTTTCATTTTATCAACAAGTTCATAGTCACAGTCCACAACATGCTTGAATCTTTGCTCTTTAACTATTGCATTTTTTTCCGGGACAATCGGATGGAATCCGGCTGGATTGAGGGCATACAAAAGAACAAAGTAATAGTTGTTCCGGCTCACGGGAAAAAACATTTTTTGCCTGCAAATCGAATCGCCTTCAGTTGGCAAGAAAAGAAAATTGCGGAAAACGCTGTTTCCGCACATGAGTCTCTTGAGTTACAGTTAAAACAAGCAGAACAGTTCAAACAGACTTTTGAGCTTGAAACCATGCATTCACTACTGGAAGAAATTAGGGAATATACTTTGGAGGAACTGGCCGCTGATTTTCTGGATGATCCAAATGATTCCGTCTGTAAACTGGGCTTATTTCTTTCTTTGCGGACGGACTCTTTTTGGTTCAAACATAACCGTAATTTAACTTATACACCAAGAACTGATGAAGAATTAGAATTAATGAAAATGCAGTTGGCACGGCAACAAGAACTTTTGGAACGAGCGGTTAATATTCAAAAATGGATTAAACAACTTGAATCCGGAGAATGGAATGCGGAAGCTGAAATTTCCGAAGAACAGCAAAACTGGCTGGACCAATTGCTTAATTTGTTGACCGAGGGTACCGACTCCCCAAATTGGAAGGAATTTTCATCACTTTTGGACTGGGGTTCAACGTTTGGAATTGGCGAAGAAAATTCTATTAAACGCTGGCTCGACAATGCCGGCTCTCCTGTTTCCTTTTCAAGATTGACTCTCCTGCGTGCCCATGTTCGTGAACATTTCAATGCTGAAATTTATAGCGAAGTTGAACGTGTCCAGAAGACTCCTTTGGCAAAAATAGAAAAGATGCCACCGGAAGTTCCTACTTTTACTATTGATTCAGAAAAGACTCTGGATTATGATGACGCGTTTTCTGTGCTGGAATGGAGCAAAGGCAGGCTTGTTATCGCAATACATATCACCGATTTAAGCCATACTGTTCATCCGGAAGACTCTATCTTCAAAGAAGCTGAATCCCGGATATCTTCCGTTTACTCATTAGAAAAAACTATTCCCATGCTGCCCGAGGAGCTTTCGTGTGATACTTTTTCGTTAAAAGCCGGTGAGGAACGGACTGTGCTCAGTTTTATCTTTAAGCTTACAGGTAGTGGAGACTGGAATTTGCTTGAAATAGAGTCACGAATAATCGTAGTACAGAAAAATTTGAGCTACGAAGAAGCAGATTGCTTAATTCAAGATGAACGAGATTTCTGGGGTTTACTCAACAAATTTTGCCTGAAATCTCAAGAATTGCGTTTGGAAAAAGGTGCGTTAAATTTAACCAGAAAAGAATTTGATTTTGACATCAGTGAACCAAAAAACATCCGTATTTCACCTCTAAATCGCAACAGTGCCGCAAATAGAATTATAGAGGAACTGGCGATTTCAGTGAACAGTGAAACAGGGCGGATTTTTCAGGAAGCAGATTTTCCAGGAATTTTTCGAACACAGTCCTCGTATGAGATAATCAAAGAAGTTGAAGAAGGCACCCAGCTTGCCATGGAACATATCCGGATTGAGCCTGCAAGATTAACCACCGTTCCCGGAAAACATGCCGGTTTGGGCTGTGAAGTTTATATGCAGGTAACATCTCCAATTAGAAGGTTTATAGATTTAATCATTCAGCAACAGTTGAAGTGTTTAATAGAAAAGAAGGAGCCTGTTTTCAGTACAGAAGACATGATGCGCTGGTCTGAAGAAATCAGCCTGCGTCACAAAAAATACAACCGCGCAGAAAGGGAAATTATTAAGTCCTGGAAGCTAAAATATCTGAAACAACATTTGGGAGAAATATTTGAGGCAACAGTAAGAAAAAAACTGTCCAATAATAATACCGAAATTGAACTGTTGGAACTCGATTGCGTAGTACAAGTGGCCGGTTTAGGAGAGCAGGATTCAGGAGATGAACTTCTGCTGCAAATCAACGATGTAAGCCTGGAACCACCCAGACTTGGAGTGAAAACGATTCCGCCGTCTACAGATGTAACTACTCATCGTCTCAAATAATGATTAAGCTTTGTCAGACGAACATTTCATCAGCCTCAACCGGCTCATAAATCAATTCATGGATGTTGATTGCTTTGTGACCTTTATAGGCTCCTTGAAATCCGGTAAATTTTTTCACACCATTTACTTCAACCGAAATAGGATGCTTAATTTCATGTTCCAAATACAAAATATCATCTTTTTGTAAATGCAAAAAATCACGTACTGAGATATTCATCTCACCCAGTTTTGCCACTACTTCAACATTTACTTTTTGTAAATTTTGTTTGAAACGATTGCTCCACGTATTATCTTTCTCATCTTGTTCACTTTGAAAGCCGGCGTTCAATTTGGTGCGAATCGGCTCAATCATTGAATATGGTACACAAACCGTCATGGCCATTGGCGCACGCCCGACTTCAATATCAAAAGTCACCACTATCACAATTTCGCTATGTGGAACAATCGAGACAAACTGTGGATTGATCTCTGTACGTGAGTAGTTGACCTGTACAGTAAAAACAGGCCGCCAGGATGTTTGTAAATCTTCAAGACCACTAATTATTATACGCTTAATCATCCGATTTTCAATTTCGGTAAATTCGCGTCCTTCTGCTTTGGTTTCCACCTCTGCAGACCCTCCGAAAAACATTTCGACTAAGGTAAAAACGAGTCTTGTTTCAAAGACCATCATGGCGTTTCCACGCAATGGTGTCATCCTGAAGAGATTCATGGATGTCGGCACAGGAAGGGTTTTGATAAACTCACCAAATTTGATCAATTCAGTTGAGCGTACACTTATGTCCACTACTCTGCGCAATGCATTAGATAAAGTTAAACGGAAAAGACGGACAAAACGATCGTGAATAATTTCCAGTGTCGGCATTCGTCCACGAATGATGCGGTCCTGTGCAGTAAGGTCAAAAGTGACAATTTCTTCAGGGTCATATTCTTCATCATCATTTTCTTCTTCGCTGACAACTTCATCTCCTGCCACTCCTTGCAGCAACGCATCAACCTCGTCCTGGGACATTACAGAACCCATATTTCCCTTTTGTATAGATTTGAGTTTGTTTTATGAAAAGTACCAAAGTTTGTTGCCTTAGAACTCGACAAGGCTATGCATGCAAGTAGTGTTCAACAAAATAAAACGCAACGATTCTTGTTCAGTTTCTTAAAGACGCTCTGACATGGACTTGTATTTTCGCACAGTTTTTCCTGTAAACAACTGTCGCGGGCGGGCAATTTTTTGTTTAGGATCCTCATGCATTTCTTTCCACTGAGCAATCCAGCCCGGAACTCGTCCTAAGGCAAACATAACCGTAAACATATTTATTGGAATTCCAATAGCCCGATAGATGATTCCTGTGTAGAAATCTAAAGTAGGATACAGTTTGCGCTCAATAAAATATGCGTCAGACAGCGCTGTTTCCTCAAGTTTAAGCGCAATTTCAAGCAGAGGATCGTTGACACCTAATTTATTCAACACCCTGTGACAAGCCTCTTTGAGAATCTTTGCGCGTGGATCAAAATTTTTGTAAACACGGTGACCAAAGCCCATCAAACGAAATTCGGATTTTTGGTTTTTTGCCAACTCAATATATTTTGAAATGCCTCCTCCATCTTCATGTATTTTATGTAGCATTTGAATAACTTGCTGATTTGCGCCTCCATGCAATGGCCCCCACAATGCTAATATACCTGAGGCCACTGAGGCAAATACGTTAGCCAAACTGCTGCCGACAACCCTCACGGTTGAGGCACTGCAATTTTGTTCGTGATCAGCATGCAAAATCAATAGTAATTCAAGTGTACGCTCAATTTCCGGATTCAATTCATACGACTCCGCTGGAACCGCAAACATCATATTTAAAAAATTTGCGCAATATGACAGTTCGTCTCTGGGATAGACAAAAGGTTGACCAACACTCTTTTTGTAGGCAAATGCGGCAATGGTGGTGACTTTTGCAATCAATCGTGCAGAATTTATCTCAAGGTTCTCAATTGACGCTTTTCCGGATGCTTCTACATAATATGCTGAAAGCGAAGAAATCATGGATGAAAGTATCACCATTGGATGAGTGTCTTGAGAAAATCCATCGAAGAAGTGTCTCATATCTTCATGAATCATCGAATGCCAACTGACGCGTTGTACAAAATTCTCCAGCTGCGTTTTATTTGGCAGTTCACCATGAATCAACAAATAAGCGACTTCCAGGAAAGTCGATTCTGCAGCCAATTGTTCTATCGGATAACCTCTAAATTGTAAAATACCTTTCTCACCATCCAGAAAAGTAATTGCACTTTCGCAAGAACCTGTATTGACAAAACCCGGATCCAAAGTGATGTAACCTGTTTCGGCACGTAATTTTGAAATGTCGATTGCTTTTTCGTTTTCAGTTCCGGACAGTACCGGAAGTTCCAGGGATTGACCGTCCGGGAGACTAAGTTTTGCGAATTCAGACATGATGAACCATTTAGTCGGTTAAGATTTAAATTAAACTGTACGCCATTTTTCTAATTGAACCAGGATTGCTTTTTGTACATGCAATCTGTTCTCAGCTTGATCAAAAACGACTGATTGCGCGCATTCAATCACTTCGTCTGTAATTTCCTTTCCACGTTCAGCAGGCAGGCAGTGCATTACAATAGCATTTTTTTCTGCGTATTTCAGCAGACTAGAGTTTATTTGGAAGTCTTTTAAAACAAGCTCTCTTTCAGCAATTTTATCTTTTTCTCCCATACTTGCCCAAACATCTGTATATAAGACTTCGGCGCCTTCGACGGCTTCCTGTGCGGAGTTGGTAACTTTTATTGTTGAAATTCCAATTTCCTGAATTTCGGTGACAAGTTTCATATAAGGCATAGTTTCAGGTGCGGTTGCAATGCGCAAATCAAGCGGTATTCGTGCCGCAAGATTCAACCATGAAATTGTCATATTATTGCTGTCTCCAATGTAGGCAATCCGCACATTATCAATATGTCCCAGATTTTCCTTAATGGTCAGCATATCAGACATAACCTGACATGGATGGTTGAAATCGGTGAGCATATTGACAACAGGCACTGTGGCATGTTGCGCTAATTCCAACACCATCTGATGCGAAAATGTACGGATCAAAATTCCATCCACATAACGAGACATAACTCTGGCAACATCACTCACAGTTTCTCTCTCGCCAATTTTAAAATCCTGCTCTGAAAGCACCAACGATGTTCCGCCAAGCTGGGCTATTCCAACTTCAAAGGAAAGGCGCGTCCGTAAAGAAGGCTTATGAAAAAATAGTCCATAAGTTTTTCTTTTCAACAACTGCGGACACTTTCCTTCTTTTGTTTGTTGCTTTAACTCTGCCGCAAAATCGAGATTGTCGCGGATCTCTTTACTCGTCCAATCTAGAATTGAAATAAAATCTCTTTTCATTATTTTTTAAAAATTTATGGATTGCACAAAAAATAATTGCTTCTACATAAAATAATAGTTAACATGGACTTTAACATTTTAGCAACCACTTGTTAAGAGGAATCATGCACGAAATGAATATCCTGGTCACAGTAGCTGTGTTTGCAGGTCTTTACATCTCAGCCTTTCTTGTAGCCGAAAAGGTTTTTATGAAAGAAGAAGATTGAGTCTCAGACTACTCTTGAGGCTCAATTATTTAGTTTTTTCAGGCATTCTGTTTTTTACAGGCTGCGCTTCCTTTTCCGGTTCAGCACCCGCCGAACTTTCCCTATCTCAACTCGAAAATCTACGTAATTCTAACGCAAATTACTTACTTTCCGGAAGGATACTTTTCAAGCATCCGGAAGGAAAACAGAGCGGTGAACTGGCTTTACAGATTTCCAGAAACTCAGAATTAAAACTGAGTATTTTTACTCCGCTTGTAGGATCGTTGATTTATGAATTGCGCGCCGGTAAAAAAAAGTTTTTGATCCTGAATTATCAGGAAAAAAACTTCGTTTTGGCAGACAACAATCAGCAAGTACGTCAAACTTGGCTTGGTATGGACATCTCGTTGACTGAACTAAAATGGTTGATCCTTGGACAAATTCCTGAAAAAACTCCAAACTGGCAGCGCAAAAAACTCGCTGACGGTGAATTGCTGCTCACTCAAGGCAGTGCCGAAATTCGACTACGCTTTAACGCTTCAGGTCAAATTGAATCGATGCATAAATCTCTCGAAGGTTTGTTGGAGTATCAGGCCAAGATTCCGCTTTATCAAAAGCATTACAATCTTCCGTTTCCAAGAAAAATCAGCATTGAGGATTATTCCGGAACTAACAAATGGCTAATGGTTTTCAATGAAATAGAAACTCCATCCGGAACAATGAAATCACTTGATTTCACTCCCCCGCCGGATATGCAGCCGCTGCTAAGAGATCAATGAATAATTTTCATTGCTTAATTTTCATTGCTCAATTTTCATTGCTCAATTTCAGTAAACCGTTTTCAAAGCGGAGAACTTCCAGTTTGCCTGCTGTACTGACTTTGAGGAGTTTCCGCCGCGAAAGCCAATCCGGAACAACACGTAAAATGCCGGAACAACCTTCCGCCTTGATTTCACAGTCAATGTGGAAATGTCCGACAAAGTACTGATCAACTTCCGCAAGAACAGATTCCGCAAATTCCTGAATTTCTTTTTTCGGAAAATGTACTTTATATTCTTGATTTGTGTTTACGAGCATTGCTTCTATCCGTCCGGCAATCCAACGCGCAACGGCACCCGGAATAGCACGAAAAATACTTTCAAATATTATGTTGTGAGTAATTGCTTTCCAGCGTAAATATTGGCTGTCGTTGTAATTAATCGTGTCACCGTGAATAAAAGCGTAACGTTTCTGGCCCCAGTTTAAAAACCAATCGCTATTTGACAAATGTGTGAATGGAAGAATTTTTTTCCAGCGTTCCGTCAATTTTCGAGGCAATAACATTTCCCTGTTGCCCGCAATAAACACGACATTGCAGCCACCATCCCGTAAGCGTTCAAATCCTGACATGGTTTTATGGTGTAAGTCAGTCCAGAATTTTTTTGGCGCCAGCCAAATTTTAAAGAGGTCACCCAAAAACACCACTGTGTGAGGATTTTCAAGTTGCGCCAGCATCTCCACAAATTCCTCTGCAGGCGCAAAGTTCTCATCCAAATGCGAATCAGCAATAATATAGAGTGTGCCATCCGGTTCAGAAACATTTAGTATAGACATCTGTTTGCAATCCTGTTTTAATAAATATGGCTATATATCAGCTATTTAACAAAATATAATTATAAAATATTTCTCTCACTATCCTGAATAATCTACTGGTTTTTTGAAAAAATTAAAAGTATAATAATGGGGTTATAATTAACTATGCTGGAATTTTTTCGAGTTCATCAACTTTAACACTTAAAATCAATTGAGAAATAGAAATCTATGCGTTTAGTAATTATTGGTGGCGGAAATATGGGAGGCGCTATCCTCCGCGCTTTGGTTAAGGTAGAAGCAGTTTCTCCAGAAGATATTTTGTTGATTGAACCGGATGAAGAAAAACGCGTTATTTTGAGTGCCGCAACAGGTTGCAGCTCCCAAGCTGAAATTGACGAAACTCTACGCAACTATGACCTGTTGTTAATCGCAGTAAAACCGCAGGCGGCAACTCCTGCAATGGAACTGCTTGCGCAGTGGCTTCTTCCACATCAATTGATAATTTCAGTGATGGCCGGAATTTCACTTGAGACCATGAAAAATGCGCTCGGCCATGCAAAGTTGGTACGGGTAATGCCAAATATTCCGACTTTGATTGCTGAAGGAATGAGTATCTTTTTTGCCTCAGAGGCTGTTGACAAACAAGAACGTGAATGGGTAAAAACTCTTTTTTCTGCTTGTGGTACATGTTTGGAGGCAAAAGATGAAGACGCGATTGATGCCGCCACCGCTATATCCGGAAGTGGTCCGGGATATTTATTTTACTTTGCTGAGCAAATGACCGCATCCGCAAAATCACTTGGATTTTCAGAAACAGACGCGCAAATTCTGGTACAAAAAACTATTCGCGGCGCTACTTTACTTTGGGAATCTCAACAAGTTTCTCCGGAAACCTTGCGGCAACAAGTTTCATCTCCGGGTGGAACAACTTTAGCAGCGCTAAATCATTTTCAAGAAAAAAATGTCGGCGAGTCAATTAAAGACGGAATCCAGCTGGCTTATCAGCGCGCTAAGGAACTTTCTACATAAATTCATTTATATTTTCAGCTTCTTAAAAAATTATGGCTTGCGTTATTATTGTAGGCGCCCAGTGGGGTGACGAGGGAAAAGGTAAAATTGTAGACTTACTCACAGAGCGTGCGGACGCGGTTGTGCGCTACCAGGGAGGAAACAATGCGGGACATACAGTAATGTTCGGCAACAAGACATTTGTTACACACTTGGTGCCTTCGGGAATTTTACGAAAAACTACCTCAATTCTCGGAAATGGTGTCGTCATTGATTTAGCAGAACTGATTAAGGAAATTGAAGAATTAGAGCAAATGGGGATTGAAGTTGAGAATCGTTTGCACATCAGCGACCGTGCACAACTCGTGATGCCTTGGCACAAAACGTTTGACCGTCTAAGAGAAGAACAAAAGGGGGAAAAGAAAATCGGCACTACTGGACGTGGAATCGGGCCTGCTTATGAAGATAAAATCGGACGATCCGGAATCCGTGTGGGAGATTTGCTGGAACCAGAATATTTCAAGACTCGTCTGGAAGAAATTGTTGACGAAAAAAATCAACTGCTTGAGCACTATTTTAAAACAAATGAACCTCCTTTTTCCGCAAATGAAATATTTTCCGAATTTGCGGAACATCTGAAAAAGCTAAAACCATTCATCTGTGATACAGCGCTACAGGTAAATCAGCTGGTTGAGCAAGAAAAAAATATCTTGTTTGAAGGAGCACAAGGGACATTTTTGGATGTTGACCATGGAACATATCCTTTTGTAACTTCCTCAAATACTTTAGCGGGAGGTGCTTGCGCTGGCGCCGGAATTGGCCCAACACGCATCACAGACGTGCTTGGTATTGTCAAAGCCTACACAACACGGGTCGGAAGCGGACCTTTTCCAACAGAATTGTTTGATAAAGACGGCGAGTTGTTACAGTCAGTGGGAAACGAATTTGGCGCTACTACCGGGCGTCCCCGAAGATGTGGCTGGTTTGATGCATTACTTGTACGTCAAGCAGTGAGGCTCAATGGAGTTAGTGGCATGGCAGTTATGAAACTGGACGTGCTGGACAAATTTGAGACGCTGAAAATTGCGATTGCTTATCGTTTGCCCAATGGCGAACTTACGGAAAATCTTCCCAGATCCCTGGAAAATGTCACGCCCGTTTACGAAGAAATGGCCGGCTGGAATTGTAAAACCGCGGGTGTCACGGATTATGAACAACTTCCGCCTCAAATGCTGGCCTATCTTGAACGTATGTCAGAGCTGGTGGGAGCACCTGTTTCTATCATTTCTACAGGGCCGAAACGTGAAGAATCCATTGTTTTGAACCCCGATCAGTTATGGCTCTAAAAAACTGATTTGCAGAATAAGATATTGTGATAAAAAGAATTATTATAATTTGTCTAGTAGCTGCTTTGGCATATTATGCAGGTATACAAGGACTTGCACCGGAAAACATTGCAGATTGGTTTGAAGAAAGTAATATTATTCAGACATTACAAAATGCTTTCTACAAAACTCTTGAACTGGCAGAAGAAGAGCAAGTTGTTGAAAAAGCAGGTGACGTAATTGAAAAAGTAAAAGAGAAAATCTCCGACTGAAAATCAGCTTTTCCGGCTCATTCCATTGCTTCCACAAACCTTTCCATCTTTGCGGAACGCGAACCTTTGACGAGTACAATGTCATCTTTACGCAACTCTTCTTTGAATGAAATCAATAATTCAGCTAATTCGCAAAAGTGTTTTGCCGCATTTGGTTTTCCTCCTCCTTTTTTCCAGCCTTCCAGATAAAATTCAATTTCAGTTCCGCCAAGTCCGAACAACTTCTCAACACAGCATTTGACCATAGTTTCGCCGACTTGCCGGTGAAACTCCGGACTCGAATCTCCCAGTTCCGCCATGGCCCCGCAGACGACAATTTTACGGCGTTCAGGAAACATCTTGTTTAGATTTTCGAGAACACTTTGAAAAGAAGACGGATTTGCATTATAAGTGTCATCAATCAAAATCCAGTCAGCCTTGTCTATTTGCTGAAACCTTCCTTTTACAGTCAAATCCAGGACGGATGTCGCCGATTGAAGTTGTGAAACAGGGACTCCTTCCAACTGCAAAAGAGTCAAAGCCAGGACCAGGTTTTGCCGCAAAAGCGGACTTCCAATTGATGTTACAAACTCCTCCTCAAAAAGGCGGAATTTACGGCTGCATTCCGGGAAATCAGCTGAAATCTGCGCTGTTTTCGTAATTTGAATTCCAGCTTTTTTGGCCGCATCTTCAACCAGTTCCTGATGCAGTAATGATTCCGGAAAAACCACATTATTTCCCGGAGACATACCCGCAAATAAGTCGGATTTTTCTCGAGCAACTCCCGCAGTATTTCCTAAATACTCAAGGTGACTCTCGCCGATATTGGTAATGATTCCAGCAGTCGGCCGAACAATTTTTGACAACTCGGCAATTTCACCAAATTGATTTGTGCCTATTTCTATGACCCACCATTTTGCTTCCGGATCCGCACCCAGAATGGTTAATGGCACTCCGATAAAGTTGTTGAAATTTTCGGGAGTTGAGTATGACTGCGGATCAATAAAACGGCACAAACCGGCAAGGATATCTTTGGTTGATGTTTTTCCATTACTTCCGGTTATTGCGAGTACTTTTCCGTCAAACTGCAGGCGTACATCTGCTGCCCATTTCCGTAGTGCATGGTTCGGATCCGGAACTAATATGCGCGGTAAATCGAGTTTATCCAGTCTTTCAGGGATGTTTTCTGGATTCGCGACTATTCCGCAGGCTCCTTTTTCCATTGCCTGTGAGATGTACCGGTGACCGTCTGTATTTTCTCCACTGATGCAGAAAAACAAATCGCCTTCTTTCAGTGTACGTGAATCAATACTGAAGCCACGTACCGGCGAATTTGCAAAAATATTTTCTGCATTAGCATTTAATAATTGCTTCATTTCTCCAAATGTATATAATTTTGTCATAACGTTTAATTTATAATCAATCAGCATTTAAAGAATAGATGGACATAGAAAAACAGTTTGAAGCAGCTTTTTCCCGTATTACATTGGATAACGGACAGCCACTCGTCAGCGTAAAACCGGAGATCATTCATGGTTGCGTAGTCAATAACGATTTTGCAAAAATCACGCTCATTTTACCAGAAGATTCACCTTTGCGTGGATCACTGCCTGCACAGGTAGAAGCAGAAATAAAACAAATTGAACAGATTGAGAGAGTCGCAATTGAAGTTTTAGCTGCTCCTCCTGAAAAAGGTGAATCCTCAAAAACTGCGCCTCCCCAAACAACACCTCGACAACCACAACGTACAGCATACCTGCAAAATTATGAAGCTGTAATTGCGGTGGCAAGCGGAAAAGGTGGTGTGGGAAAATCTACCGTTTCTGTGAATTTAGCCCTGACGCTTTATCAAAAAGGCTACAAAGTCAGTTTGTTTGATGCTGATATTTACGGGCCAAGTTTACCAATCATGACCGGACGTCGAGGCGAGAAACCGGCTGTGATAGCAAATCGTCTGATTCCGCTTGAATCATTTGGGATCAATACTATGTCAATCGGAAATCTGGTTGAGGAAAATGACGCTGTTATTTGGCGTGGCCCTATGGTTCACCAGGCACTTGAACAACTTCTGCGTGACACAAAGTGGCCCGGAGGTGATTTTATGATCATAGACTTTCCACCTGGAACAGGCGACGTTCAGCTGTCATTATCCCAGCTTTGCGAATTTTCCGGTGCGATTATCGTTTCCACTCCTCAGGATGTTGCCTTGATAGACGCAATCAAGGCTGCGCAAATGTTTAGCAAAGTCGAAATTGATATTTTAGGAATTATCGAGAATATGAGTTTTTTCACCTGCCCAAAATGCGGAGAGGAAACTCCCATCTTCAGCCGCCACGGCGCGGAAGAAGCTAGTAAAAAACTTGAAGTCCCTTTTCTCGGCGCCATCCCAATTGAATTACAGGTGCGAAAGGGTGGAGACGAAGGAAAACCGTTAATGGCAAGTAACCTCGATTCTCCGGCCACTGCTGCTTTTAAAACTATTGCAGATAATCTGGTGAAAGTTTTGGAAGGTGCTTAACTCTTCATAAAATCAGTAATAAAGTCAAATTTCAATTGACTTTTTCTGCCCCTCTGCTACTATTTACAGTGCCTTGTGGGTCGGTAGCTCAGCTGGTAGAGCATCTGACTTTTAATCAGGTGGTCCGGGGTTCGAGCCCCCGCCGACCCACCAAGGAAAAGAGTAACTTATCAAGAATTCCTGCCTCTCTCACTTGCAATTGTGCCGTTTTTACGCTATTCAATTAAAGCTGAAACGTCAATCCTCTTGAAACTCAACCACAAGCAACAACAAAAAAAGGAATGATATGAAATTTTTATCGATAACAATCAGCAGAAAATTGTTTTTTATTTTCATAATAAACTCAATTATTACTGTCACTATTTCCGGAATGGTTATATTTTCATTTTTAGGATTATCGAGTCAATTCAACTTTAATTCCGAACTTTCAACCTATAAAAGCACACTTGATTCCATCAGGATTGAACAATCCAAGCTGAAAGGTCACGCACAATCATTTTATTTGAATGTGTCAGATGAAACCATCAAAGAAGGACTTGGAAACATAGGTGCTTCAATCGTCTTTATTAAAGGGTCACTGGCAAAATTGAAAGATGAAAATAACGAGACAATCAGCAGCAGTTCTCTTGGCAGTATTCACAGATTTAATTTGGATGAGCACAAATTAAACAAAATTGAGTCATTGAAAGCAAAATATGGAACAGCAATGCCTTCGGAACAATATGACGCAGAATTAAATGAATTGAAGAAAAAACTGAAAAACAAAACATTTATCTTTGACTTCCAACTGGAAGATTTAATTTCCAGAACCGGAGACAAAGAATTGGATCAACTGCTTCGCTCCTCGAAATTTTCGACTGTTATTTCAAAAGATTTGGAACAGATCGAACAAGGAGTATATAATCTTAAAATTTTTACTAAAAGAATTGCGGAGGTTTCCAGTGAGAAGATGAACTCCGGTCCTGTTGCCAAAAAGAATATATCTAATCTAATCAATGCCTTTAATGATTTTAAAAGTAAAAGAAAGAGGATCATTTTTAAACTAAGAGCAAAACGAAGTCTGATCGCGGGCAAACCGGAATACGAAACTTTCATGCAAAAAATGATGGGAGGTGAGGCAGATGGAGTTGATGGATTCCAGAAAAAAGAATTCCTTACTCAAAATTTATATTATCAGTTGAATTTACTTATTGTAGAACTGGATGAAATCATGAGTGCGTCACAAGCAAAACGGGATGATGTGGGTTCAGCAAATCTCTCAGATCTTGAATGGATGTTGGATGATTACAAACTGATCAGGGATGATTTGACTACGATCGTCAACGAAACTGAGACGCAGAGCAACATTGATTCATTCAAAAATGTTGATGAACAATTCATGAAGACTTTTGAAAGCGTCAAAAAGTCAGGGTTACTGGTCAGTGAAAGTAAATTGCTGGACAACAATTATACAGAGTTAAATCTTGGCTTGTCGAGGATTCTGGGAGATATAAATGCAGTAATCAATGAAGACATTGAAAAAATCAATGCAAGTGTGATTGGAGAAACGGGAACCTTCATCTGGGTCGTGATGATCATCACAGTAATCGGACTGCTTGTCAGCCTCTTGTTCGGTTTTATGGTGAGAAGGTCCATTACCGCTCCCGTGAACGATCTTGTTACCATGTCAAAGGACATTGCGCAGGGAGAGGGCGACCTAACCAAAAGGATTATGGTTGCCGGTAAAGATGAGCTTGGTGAATTGTCAACCTGGTTCAACATGTTTCTTCAACGTCTCAACAATATGGTAGTTGAGGTCAAAAAACATGCCTCAAACATTAATGTTTCCTCGCAGGAGATGGCACTCGGCAACCAGGATTTGTCAAACCGTACCCATCAGCAAAGTTCTTCGCTGGAAGAAACTGCCACCGCAATGGAAGAAATCAACAGTATTGTGCAGAACAACGCGGAAGATGCAAAAAACGCGAATGAAATTACACAGAAAGCACAGCAATCTGTGGTTGACAGCAGAACCGAATTACTTGAGACAGTCAACAAATCCATCGATACAAACCAGGAGATGCTGCAGAATCTTCAGCAAACAAATACAAGTGTAGTTGAAGCCATGGAAGAAATTATGGAGAGCTCCAAAAAAATTGAAGGAATCACCACACTAATGAACGACATCGCTTTTCAAACAAATCTACTTGCGTTAAATGCTTCAGTCGAGGCAGCAAGGGCTGGGGAGCATGGCAAAGGTTTTGCCGTTGTAGCGTCCGAGGTGCGGAAACTTGCACACCGTTCCGCAAAAGCGTCTACGGAAATTGGAGTGTTGATTCAAACCAGTCTGGAACGCATAAATTCCGGGAGAAAACTTGTAAAAGATGGAGAGCAGGGGATGGATGAAATGAGAACTAAAATAGAAAACATGCTCAACAACCTCAAAGTTGAGAGTGATTCTAATCTCAATGGAATTTTGCAATCAGTCAAGGAAGTTTCAGAAGTGATGGAAAACATCAAGGTGGCCTCACAGGAACAGGCGGAAGGTGTGGATCAAATCAACAGGACGATTGCGGACATGGACCGTATTACGCAGGAAAACTCTGCCCTGGTCGAGCAAAATACCACTGCAAGCCAGCACATGGCTGAGGAAGCAGAGCAATTACAGACGCTTCTCAATACCTTTAAAGTAGAAGAAAAGGGTTCAACGAATACAGAAAGACACTCAATACAAATTGAACAGAACAAAACCGGACATGGTCAAGGCGCGGTTGAAAAACTTCCGGGAAATACAGCATCTGAAAAACCGCAGGAATTGCTATTGGATATGGAAGACAAAGCTCAACCTCCTTTCAGATAAATTTTCCGCTCACTCTAAACTTACCAGTGTCCTGTATCATTTAAAAATTAGGGTCTGTGCCATAACGAGTGAGCTTAGAAATAACACCAGAATTAATTCCGAGGTTTTTAAGATAACAGATATTCTTAACCGATTTATCGGGTTACCACTTTATTTCTGGTCAGATAAGGCAAGCATTGACACACTACACGAGGAAATATAGATTAGACTTGCCAAAAGATTATTAAGATGAGAGATTTTTTTCTAGCGTCAAATCACTACTATTTTAAAATGGGGGTTTTTTAACAAATTCAACCATGTTAATAATTTACAACAATCAATAAAATATAACACATAGAGTTAATATGAAAATGTTTTCGATGACAATAAGTAGAAAATTATTTATTGTTTTTTTAACAAATTCTTTTGTAACAATTATTATTACAGGATTGGTTATTCAGTCCTTTATTGGAATATCGAGTTCAATTGAATTTAACTCAAAGAGGTTTTCACTTTTTAAATCAAATCTAGATTATTTAAGACTGGAACAGGAAAAATTAAAAAAATCTACAATACTACTCAATCTTGATTCAATTAAGAATCAAAAAGAATTTGTATTAGCATTAGTAGACTCTGTAAACAATGTTGATGAATTAATAAAACAATTGTCAGATGAAAAATATAATCAGATTCATAAGCTAATTTTAAAAGATGACAAAGATGTTATCAGTGGAATAAATCAAATTAGCAGTATTAATAGCGTAATGATGTTAGGTCTGGTAAAAATAAAAAGAACCCTGACTGGCCTTGAACAGGTAGATGTCAAATTAAAAAAACAAACTCCTATTTTAAATGCAGGTTTTGAGGGGTTTGATAAAAGCATAGATAAAATTTATGGTCGTATATTTATGATGAGGTCAATGTCCGGAAGTGTTACTGAAAGTGTAAGTGCAACAAAGACCAAAAAAAGAGGAGAATTTAAAGAAAATTATTACAGGATAATTCAGGATTACAAGACGATCTACACTAATATAACTAAGTCAAGGGGAACCGAAAAAGTTGCTGATGTCAAACAACTGTATGAAAAGAGTTATCAGGAATTTGATGAATTTTATAAATTATTTAAAGTGGATACATACAAAAAACTCTACAATAATTTCATTAATTCGTTAACAAAAAACTCTGATTTAGTTCTTCTAGAATATGGCTTATTGAAAGATTTAAGTAATTATGTGAATGATTTCAACAATTCTAACATTTCACTAGAAACAACTATTGAGAATGTGGGAGGCGTGGTTAATTTAGAATATGATAAGTCTTCTGATGATGTAGTAAATGAAGCACAGCAATTTATCTGGATCGTACTTGTAATCAGCATAATCGGTTTCATTGTCAGTCTGTTAGTCGGATATTTTGTGAGAAGGTCCATAACTGTTCCTGTGAATGACCTCGTCACAATGTCAAGGGATATTGCCCAGGGAGAAGGCGACCTTACCAAAAGGATTATGGTTTCCGGCAAAGACGAACTTGGTGATCTGTCAACCTGGTTTAACATGTTTCTTCAACGTCTTAACAATATGGTATCTGAGATTAAAAAACATGCTGCAAATATCAATGTATCATCCCAAGAGATGGCTCTGGGCAACCAGGACCTCTCTAGCCGCACCCATCAGCAAAGCTCCTCGCTGGAAGAAACCGCCACTGCAATGGAAGAGATAAACAGCATTGTGCAGAACAACGCGGAGGATGCAAAAAACGCGAATCAAATCACACAAAAAGCACAGAAATCTGTGGTTGACAGCAGAACAGAATTACTTGATGCCGTCAACAGTTCCATCGAAACAAACCAGGAAATGCTGCAGAATCTCCAGAGCACAAATACCAGCGTGGTTGAAGCCATGGAAGAGATAATGGAGAGCTCCAAAAAAATTGAGGGAATCACTACACTGATGAACGACATTGCCTTCCAGACCAACCTTCTTGCACTTAATGCTTCAGTTGAGGCAGCACGTGCTGGAGAGCACGGAAAGGGTTTCGCGGTTGTAGCATCTGAGGTCCGTAAACTTGCGCACCGTTCTGCAAAAGCATCTACGGAGATTGGAGTGTTGATTCAGACCAGTCTGGAACGCATAAATTCCGGACGGAACCTGGTAAAAGACGGAGAGAAAGGGATGGATGAAATGAGAACTAAAATAGAAAACATGCTTAATAACCTCAAATCTGAGAGTGATTCCAATCTCAATGGAATTTTGCAATCAGTCAAGGAAGTGTCCGAAGTAATGGAAAATATCAAGATTGCTTCCGAAGAACAGGCCGAGGGAGTGGATCAGATAAACAAGACAATTGCAGATATGGACCGTATTACGCAGGAAAACTCCGCACTGGTCGAGCAAAATACCACTGCAAGCCAGCACATGGCTGAGGAAGCAGAGCAATTACAGACGCTTCTCAATACATTTAAGGTTGAAGAAACGGGCTCCAAAGAAATTGAAAGTCATACCAAACAGATTGAACAGATTAACCTGGGACAAAAACAAGTGAGGGTTAAGAACATTATGTCGAAGATAGAACCTGAAACCCCAAAGGAATAGCTAATAGGTACGGAAGACAAATCCATACCATCTTTCAGAAAAAATACTTTACTCACTAAAAACTATCTAGACTCACTGATTGCAATGCAAATCACCAAAAGTCCAAATAACACTGCAACTGCAAAATTAATGTCGGTTCCTGAACCAACGGAAGATGAATTCAATCTTTTTCGAAAACTGGTTCTGAAGGAACTTGGCTTTGAGTGGGGAGATGACAAGAAGTATTTGCTCTACGCACGAGTTCAGAGAAGGCTGCAAAAAAACCGACTGCAAACTTTCCAGAACTATTATGATTTTATTGAAAAAGATGAAAACAGTAGTGAGCGGCAGTATCTCTATAATGCTGTAACTACAACCAAAAGCGAGTTCTATAGGGAAAAACAGCATTTCGAATTTCTTCGTCAAAATATTTTCCCAGATTTGAAAAACCATACATCCCGTCGACAGCGTAAGTTGAGATTTTGGAGTGCAGGTTGTTCCAGCGGTGAGGAACCTTATACACTGGCAATGGAAGCTCATGATTATTTTGGTGCCAGTTTCATTTCTAACGGAGGACTACGGATTCTAGGTTCTGATGTAAATACTGAGGTGCTTGAATCTGCTGTTACCGGTTGTTATGCAGAAAAATTACTCAGTCCAATCCCTGTCGCATTCAGCAAGCGATATTTTTTTTCGGAATCTAAAGAGATTAATTCTCATCATCAGATAAAAACTGAAATTCAGCAGTTAATCCAGTTTCGTCAGTTTAATTTAATGTCTGCAAAATACCCGATTGCGACAAAATTTCAGTTGATCTTCTGCAGGAATGTACTCTATTATCTGCAACCGGAAAGGCGGGAATTTTTAATCAGGAAACTGGTTGATCACCTTGAAGAAGGTGGATGGCTGGTTTTGGGAATAACAGAATCGGGATATAAAATTGATAAAATGAAAAAGCATTCCATCAGCATCTATCAAAAAATATGACCTACTTTTTAATTTAAAAACATCTATGGAAATTGTATTGGAAAGTACCGGAATGAAAGTAAAAGGCAATTGTGTCATTCAAGAGCTTCAGCCTCTACAAAAGACTATGCTTGAAACAATCAACTCTGAACGCAGCAGCATTGAGATTGATTTATCTGAAATAAGAGTTATCGACACTGCAGGGGTTCAGCTACTCGCTGTTTGCCGTAAAAGCGCACTGGAAAAAGGGAAAACTTTCCGGATTACATCGGAGTCCGAAGCAGTCAGGGAAGCACTAAAGATAACAGGATTGGAATCGATGCTGGAAAATTCAAAGAAAGCTTAGGTTGATATGTCCGCAAAAATTATGACAGTTGACGATTCAAGGACTATCCGGGGGCAAGTCCGGAGAATACTTGAACAGCAAACTGAAGAAAATTACACCATTGTGGAGAAGGGTGATGGTTTAGAAGCCTTGCGTTGGCTTTCAGACTGTTTAATAAAAGATCTTCCAGATGTGATTGTTTTAGACCGGAACATGCCAAATATGAGTGGCGATGAATGCATCAGAATTCTAAAGAAGGATGATGACTGGAAGAATATCCCCGTTCTTTTTCTCACCGCCCAGAGCGACATTCGTCAACTGGTGCTCGGTCTGGCGAAACTTGGAGCAGATGATTACTTGCCAAAACCTTTTGATTTTGATGAACTGGCGGCTCGTGTCAAAGTGATGGTGAGAATCAAACAGGCAGAGGATGAATCACGAAGGCTCAACAAGGATTTGGAACTGTCATTGATTCAGCAGCAAAAAGCATTTGAAGAGTTGAAAACAACAAAAATGCGCCTTGCTGAAACGGAAGCAGCGGCAAAACTGACAGCGGTATTTGAAAAATTTGTTCCCAAGGAATTTATTAAACGCATCGCACCAGATGGGCTGGAGCATTTAAAATTTGGAAAGGCGGATACTGATTTTATTAGCATCCTTTTCTGTGATATCAGATCATTTACAAGTCTTTCTGAGAAGATGTCGCCACAGGAACTCGTAGATTTTCTCAATGATTATTTCAAACGGATGACCGGTCCAATTTCCGAAAACAAAGGATTTGTTGATAAATTCATCGGAGACGCAGTGATGGCATTGTTCAGCATTCCGGATGAGCCCAATGCCGCAGATGCACTAAACAGTGTCGTTGCTGCAATTGGAATGCAGCAACAGATTGATTCGTTCAATATCGACAATGAACTTACAGATGAAAAACTATTAAGGATTGGCATTGGGATTCACAGTGGAACCGTTATTATTGGGACAGTTGGCTCTGAAGAACGCATGGAATCAACTGTTACAGGAGACACGGTAAATCTTGCTGCAAGATTGGAGGGTTTGACTAAATTCTATAGAAGTAAGATATTAATTTCTCAATCAACTTATGAATTTATCAAAAAGGAAGAATCACTGGAATTTCGTGAACTCGATCTGGTTCAGGTAAAGGGAAAAGAAGAACTGGTCACCATAATTGAAGTCTGCAATAGTGATCCTGAACCAATTCGTGAACAAAAACTAGGCAGTCGGGAAAAGTTTGCAGAAGCCTTGAAAAACTATCGGGATCAAAAATGGACAGCAGCGACGACAAAATTCAAATCCTGCTTAAAAGACTGTCCTGAAGACGGAGCGGCTGCATTATACCTGGATCGCTGCAAAACTTTTAAGAAAACACCTCCCCCAAAAGACTGGAAGGGACAGCAGGTTTTTGACCAGAAATAAATGAACAAAAATAATAAATAATTCTTAATCATTCAAAACAGGTAGAGATAAAGTGGACAATCCAGCTTTGGAAGAGTTTGTTGAGGAGGTCGAGGAGATAATCGAGGATTTGGAGGAAGGAGTCCTTCTACTCGAGGAACAACCAAAAAAACGCTCGCTGATTGATCGTATTTTTCGTGACATGCACACCATAAAAGGCGGTGCAGGAATGGTCATGGAGACAGAATTAGCAGAATATGCCCATCATTTCGAAAACCTTCTGGACAAAGCACGGAACGGAGAAATTGTCTGCACTCCGGAAATGGCATCTCTACTACTAAGATCCATTGATGGATTCAGATCTTTTTTGGACAAAATTCGTGAAGGTGGAGATGTTGATCAACAATTAATAAATGAAACACTTGAACAACTCAGAGAATTTGAAAAGAATGCCGGCAAGACTGCAACAAAACCTGCTGCCAAAAAATCTGTTGAAAAAACAAAAGGAACTGATGTTTCGCAAAATGAATCAACTCCGGATGAAAAGATAAAACCTGAGCAAAGTTCTGCACCTGAAGAGAAAAAGATTGAAAGCGATAAGTCAGAAGAACAGGAAGAAGTTCAGTGGGATGATGAAGATGAAGGAGAAGAAACCGCTTATCTGCTTCATCTGAAGTTTGATTCAGAAATGTTGCGTAAAGGCTCAGATCCAATTCTGTTAATAAAGGATTTAACAGAGCTAGGAGATTTGGCCATGATTCCACATTTAGGACGTCTTCCGGACCTGAAGAATCTTGATCCTGAAGAAATACATTTATGGTGGAGTGCGAAGCTGGTAACCACCCATCCTGCAGAGGAAATTGAAAATATTCTGATTTTCTTTCAAGATGATAAAAATGAAGTTAATTTTGAAGCAGCGGAATCTCCTCCGGGGGATCCGGGACTTGCCTCTTTTGGAATTTATGGGGATCAAGAAAGCGAAGAACAAAGCAAAGAGCAAGAACAAAGCAAAGTTGATGAATCGGAAGTAGAAACCAAATCAGAACCAGAACCAGAAGCAGAAGCGGCAGCAACAGATGATCAAGAAGCAAAAGTCGGTGAAGACTCTAAAAATGAAATAACACAAGAACCTGACTCACCTGAAGAACAACAAAAAACAGTATCCGCTCCGGAAATACAGAAATCATCACCTCCTAAGGCTGATGCAAAGAAAGATACAGGGATCAAAACCACACAGTCAATTCGTGTCACGATTGACAAACTTGACAATTTGCAGAACCTTGTTGGTGAAACAGTTATCAATCAAGCCCGCCTGCACCGCTTAAGTGACAAGATCATGGAGATCGATGTAAATCTAGGAGAGATGCTTTCACAGTTTGTGGAAGACAACGAAAAGTCAGTGCAGGAACTCCAGGATCAGATTTTACAGGTACGCATGATTCCAGTGGGCAGCATCTTAAATAACATGAAACGAACGGTTCGTGATTATGCCACCCGCAGCAAAAAGAAAATCAGGTTGGAAATTGAAGGCGGAGATACAGAATTAGATAAAACAGTCACAGAACAGCTCCAAGGACCTTTGGTGCATTTAGTACGCAACTCAATGGATCATGGGATAGAAGATTCAGAAACACGTGAAAAACAAGGCAAGGATCCCACAGGCACCATCTCGCTTAAAGCATCACAACAGGAGGGTTATGTTATTGTCGAAATAGAAGATGACGGGAAAGGTATTGATCCCAAAGTAATTTTTGATTCTGCAGTGAAGAAAGGATTTGTAAATGAAACAGATGAACTTACTGAAGATGAAATTTATAATTTGCTTTTTCTGCCGGGTTTTACGACAACTACTGAAGTAACAGATGTTTCCGGACGCGGAGTGGGGATGGACACCGTCAAACGTGACATTGAAGCATTGCTTGGAACAATTGAAATTTCAAGTGAGCTGGGTAAAGGCACCAGTACTAAACTTAAATTACCGCTTACACTTGCCATCATTGAAGGGATGATGATTAACGTAGGTAATCAGGTTTTTACCATTCCTCTACTTTCGGTAAATGAGTCGCTAAGGCCGGTTCCAAAACAAATTAAAAAAATTAAAAACAAAGGTGAACTGGTGGAAATCCGTGGGGAATATATTCCCATGTTACGCCTGCATGACCGCTTGAATATAACACCACGGTTTAAGGAACCCACTGAAGGCTTGGTTGTAGTAGTGCAGCATGCTAACCGTAAGCAGTGCATCTTCGTCGATGAAATTGTCGATCAAGGACCCGTCGTCATCAAGAGTATGGAAGATAACTTCATTCAAGTCCCGGGAATTGCCGGAGCGACCATTCTCGGCGATGGAAGAGTTTCATTCATTTTGGATGTTGCAAGTCTTGTTAATTGAAATCCAAAGCAAAGGACGAAATGGAAAATAATCAAAGCAAAAATTACCTTGGCTCCGTAAACCTTTCAGATGAAGATCTGGAAGATATGAGCCTGGAAATTTCCTACAGTGAAGGTACGAGATTGATCACCTTCATACTTGGTGAGGAAAAATACGGCCTGGACATCCTTAAGGTTCGGGAACTTATCAGCTTTCCGGAAGGTCTGACGCGCATTCCCGGGATGCCGGATTTTATCATTGGAATGTTTAATCTACGAGGACTTGTGATTCCTGTTATGGACCTTCGCAAAAAATTTAAGATGTCGGTTGAAGAGAGGCATGAGTTCTCCGTGATTATAATTGTTGAAGTAGAAAATAAAAACATTGGCCTTACTGTAGATTCAGTGTCAGATGTTATTTTTGTCAAGGAAGAAAACATTCAGGATACTACTGAGTTAGCAGTGAATGTTGACACCAAATTTATTAAAGGCGTTGCTAAAACCAAGGATGAAATGGTAATTCTCCTGGACATTGACTACCTGCTTTCAAAAGAGGAATTCGATACATTACTGGAAGACAAGAGTGAATAATGAAAGAGAAACCAACACCTCCTTACAAAGTACTTATTGTTGATGACTCTGCAGTAGTCAGAAAAACACTGAAGGAGATTTATTCATCAGATCCTGAACTGGAAGTTATTGGAGCTGCACCGGATGCGTTGATTGCACTTCGTATGTTAGGTAAAGCAAAACCTGATGTTATCAGTCTTGATGTGCAAATGCCCCGGATGGACGGTCTAACTTTCCTTGAGCGTCTGATGAAGTCGAATCCGATGCCGGTCGTAATGGTCAGTGCCTTGACTACGCAGGGCAGTAAAGAGGCATTACGCAGTTTAGAACTTGGCGCAGTTGATATAGTCGAAAAACCTAGACTGGGAGTCAGGGAGGCACTTGAAGAAATTTCGATCCAGATTTGCGATAAAATGAAAGCTGCGGCACAGGCCAGGGTCATCACGCCACATCAGCGTTTTATGACCCCGCAAAAAAAGTTTAGTGCCGATGCTATTCTTGCCGCGGTAAGTGCACCTTCTGGAATTAAAGGGCAGGATTCAATAATTGCCATAGGAGCATCTACTGGAGGCACCATTGCTCTAAGAGAAGTGCTTTCACCTTTACCGGCTGACATGCCCGGCATTGTAATTGTACAGCACATGCCGAAAGCTTTCACTCCGTCTTTTGCCGAAAGCCTGAACAAGGAATGCCAGTTAAACGTTCTTGAAGCTCAAGAAGGCGAAAAAGTGGAACGCGGTAAGGTTTTGATTTCACCTGGTGATCAGCACATGATGCTCAAACTTGTTGGCAAAGACTATACTGTTACCATGAACAGCGGAGAACTTGTAAACCGGCACCGGCCATCTGTCGATGTGCTTTTCCGCTCAGTCGCGAACCTTGTTGGAAAAAAATCGATTGGAGTAATTCTGACCGGAATGGGTGATGACGGTGCGGCCGGAATGGCAGAAATGCACAATGCAGGTTCACTTACCTTAGCCCAGGACGAGGAATCCTGCGTAGTTTACGGAATGCCGCGCAAAGCGGTAGAATTTGGGGCTGTGGATGAAGTGAAAAACCTCGAAGGAATAGTAAGACGCCTGATCCAACTCCGTTGAACCAACCTTTTATTTCTCGGACCGGTTTTCATTGGACCTCTTTTTACTTATGATTAATGTGAAAACCATCTCATTACCCGCATTGATTTAAAAGGAGTCAAGGTCAGTCATAATGCTGATTTGGCGATGCCCTGAAATTTGATTGGCCTATTTATGAATTTCCTGTTAGAAATGATCAATTCGAATAAAGTTATAATACCACTCTAGAAAAGACTTAACATGCCAAAATCATTGATGCACATAGTTAAATATATTTTTTTATTTCAAAGCCTTTTCTTGTATTTTCCTGCCGCAACCGTTTATGGAGGGGAGACTCCATCGGTTCCGGATACCAGAGTTTACTTCATAAATATTAAAGACGGACAGACGCTGAAAAGTCCTTTCCTGATTCAACTCGGTCTGACAAGTGAGATGGGGATCGCCCCGGCGCTCGCTGACTGGCCGGATACAGGGCACCATCACCTGATTATCGACTCCCCTCCTCCAAATGTTAATAAGTCCATCAGCAACAAACACGTTCATCTGCACAAAGGTCAAACCGAAATTACTTTGAAACAGACAACCGGAAAACACACACTGCAGATAGTACTTGGCGATTATTCTCATATTCCGCACGATCCTCCGGTGATGTCGAAGATCATAACTATAAATGTCGAATAAAGGTTCACCATGTTCTTAAACCGTTTGACCATCAGGAACCAGCTTGTGCTGGTTATTTTAATCGGCGGGATTCTGATCCTGACAGCCATGTCCTATGTGCTGATACGTATGCACAGCGATTTTGCTGAGCATCAGTTCATGCTCCGCCATGAACGTTTAACAGCCCTCATGGCCAATGAAATTGCGCCTGCGCTACATCTCGGTGATGGGCGTATAGTCAGCAAGAAGGTAAAGGTATTCGTTTCCACAGTGGAAGAAAACCTGATACTCCTCAAGGCTTTCGATCTTGAAGGCAAAATGGTTTATGAAAAACTGAACGGTGATCAGGCGCCCGACCTGGACAAGAAGATTCTAGAAAATCTGAGGGAACTGAAGCAGGGCGGAGAAATCAGGGAAGATTCCCCACACAATGTAGTTCTTTTGAAGCCGGCCTTTCTACCGGGAAATGAAATTGGCGGATTCATCGGCGTAGCCTGGAGCAAACGAGAGCTGACAGAACTCCGATGGGAACTAATCAGCACTGCCATGTTCTTCACCCTCGCGTTTCTGATAGTCGGTGGCATTCTTATCATATTAATCCTCCATTATTTCATTACACGACCGGTGGGTAAAATGGTAATGATGATTGACTACGAATCAAGGGAGATTGCCAATGCGAACCGGAAACTTGCAATACGAACTCAGCGACAGAGTTCTTCACTGGAGGAGACTGCGGCATCGATGGAACAGATGTCGAGTATCGTGTACAGCAATGCAGACGATGCCAAGAACGCGTCAACATTAGTGCGTTCCGCCCGTGAAACGGTGGATTCAAGTCGCCGTGAACTGCAGGAAACCGTAATCCAAACCATTGAAACCAACGAGCGCACTCTTTCCAAGCTTCAAGCCGCTAACGCTCACGTGGTTGAAGCTATGGCAGCTATTTCAGAAAGTTCCGTAAAAATATCAGGCATCATCACACTGATTAACGACATTGCCTTTCAGACAAATTTGCTGGCACTAAATGCTTCCGTTGAAGCAGCACGAGCCGGGGAACACGGCAAAGGTTTTGCGGTGGTGGCTACTGAGGTCCGCAGGCTTGCTCACCGTTCTTCCAAAGCATCATCTGAAATCGGGAAACTGGTCGAATTGGAAATGCAGAGTATCAAAAACGGAAGAGAGTTTGTCGAAGGAAGTGATCTGGCTTTAAACAGCATGCAGCAAGAAACTGAAGAAATGCTGAAAACTCTTAAAGACAAAAGCAATGAAAGTATGGAAGAAATACTTAAAGCCGTCATCAATTTTTCTGAAATGATGGAAAACATCGAGGCGGCGTCAACGGAACATGCAACCGGTATCAGTCAGGTCAATGAGGCAATTGCAGATATGGACAAACTGACCCAGGAAAATTCGTTAATGGTTGAGCAGAATGCATCGGCCAGCCAGAATATGGCGCTGGAAGCCGAACGCCTGAGACGGATGTTTTCCTCAAAACAAAGCAGGCAGTTGGAGGTTTCTTCCGGAATAGCTGGCGGGCAGTTCGTTGAAGGTTCTGCGCAGGACAGAGTTCAGGAAATGACAGCTACTTCTATGTCAAGTCACAAAGAAGACGGTGAGCAGAAGGTCCCACAGATTGAAATGCCGGAATGGGGCAAAAAACTTGAAAATTTTAAGTGAAACGAAAATATTAATTTCCCGGACGACATCCAATCCATCCTGAAAACATACTTAGGGTGTACTGAAAAAGGTTTTCACTTGTCATCCCGGACTTGATCCGGAATCCAGATTCCAGATCAAGTTAAGAACAGGAATTGAAACAGTTCCCCTGGATTCCGGGTCTCCAC